>Ga0111539_10000243_pt1 | contig 65363 bp, 65 predicted proteins | sample RhiMethybrSRZTD1_FD_79667 | JGI IMG/M metagenome (GOLD analysis project Ga0111539, IMG submission 79667) | Populus rhizosphere microbial communities from Tennessee, USA - Rhizosphere MetaG P. TD hybrid SRZTD1 (version 2) (version 2) | ecosystem: Host-associated > Plants > Roots > Rhizosphere >...
AGGCGGGCGAGGTGAAGCCGAAGCCCCCGCCGAAGGCGGACGTGACGCTGTTCTAGGCAGTATGTCGGGCCTGTGAGCGATGGCCTCTTTTCGGAAATCTTGAAAAAAATAAATGGGGTCAGACTCCAATTAAGTTAATCACGCAATTTCCAGCCTGGAAATTCGCTGATTAACTTAATTGGAGTCTGACCCCATTTATTTTTTTCGAGATTTCCGAAAAGAGGCCATCGCTCACAGGCCCGACATACTGCCTAGAACAGCGTCACGTCCGCCTTCGGCGGGGGCTTCGGCTTCACCTCGCCCGCCTCGACCAGGGCCTCCCACCCGCACACCCGGTTGCGCCCGTGCTCCTTGGCGTAATACAGCGCCTCGTCGGCGCGGTCGATCAGGATCGGCGCAGGCGTCAGCGCGTCGGCCACCCGGGTGAACCCGATGCTGACCGTGACCTTGCCCACGCCGGGGAACCGGTGCGCCTCGATCGCCTTGCGAAATCGCTCCAGCGTCGCCTCGCCGCCGCGCTCGCGCGGCTCGACGCCGAAGATCACGACGAACTCCTCGCCGCCGAAGCGGTAGAGCAGGTCGGCGCTGCGGAACGTCGCGCGCATGAGGTTGGCGAAGTGCACCAGGATCTCGTCGCCGTAGAGGTGGCCGAAGTCGTCGTTCACGCGCTTGAAGTGGTCGAGGTCGAGCATCGCGAAGTAGTAGGAGCGCCCGGAAGTCGTCCAGCGCTTGACCCCCGCGTCGATATGCGACTGGAAGAGGCGCCGGTTGGCGAGCTTCGTGAGCGGATCGGTCTCGCCCTCGACCAGGCGCTCGTAGTACTTGCGCGTGATCGCGATCAGCGGGTCGGCAGGGCCGCCGTCGCGCACTCCGCGCAGGTCCACCACCTGGCGGACCTCCCCGTTCGCGACGAAGGGCACCAGCACACGCGCGCCCCGGGTCTCGCTCGTCGTCGCCGGCTGGGCCGAGTGCAGGACTGCGGAGAGCGCAGCGTCGCCGTCGAGGGGGACGGGCTGGTCGTCGGCACCGTCGGCGGCCACCGCGAAGGCCTCGAACGGCCCCTGGCCCTTCACCCGCGCTGCCCGGCCCGGATGCACGCGCAGGACGCGCACGCTGGCACCCTCGTGGCCCTGTCGGAGCCGGCTCGCGAGCCAGCCGGGCAGCGCCTCGCTCGCCCGCACGTCCAGCATCCGCAGGATGCTCGAGGCCGCGTCGGGAGGCGGTTCCAAGGATTCCTATTCGACCGCGCAGATGGCCTGGGCCGCGATACCCTCGCCGCGCCCGGTGAAGCCGAGCTTTTCGGTCGTCGTGGCCTTCACGTTCACGTCGCCGGCGCCGATGCCCAGGTCGGCGGCGATGTTTTCCACCATCCGCGGGATGTGTGGCGCCATCCGCGGGGCCTCGGCGATGATCGTGGCATCGACGTTGACCACGCGGCGCCCGCGCTCGGCGAGCAGGCGGGCGACGTGGCGCAGCAGCTCGCGGCTGTCGATGCCCTTGTAGCGGGCATCGCTGTCGGGGAAGTGGCGGCCGATATCGCCGAGCGCCGCCGCACCCAGCAGGGCGTCGCAGATCGCGTGCAGCAGGACGTCGGCGTCGCTGTGGCCGAGCAGGCCCTTGTCATGGGGGATCTCGACGCCGCCGATCACGAGGCGGCGGCCGGCGACGAGCGGGTGGACGTCGAAGCCCTGCCCGATGCGCGTGGTCAAAACGGCACCCTCCCCTGGCGCTTGAGGATCATCTCGGCGAGCACGAGGTCCTCGGCGAAGGTCACCTTGATGTTGCTGTTCTCACCTTGCACGAGTCGCGGGGCGCTGTGGCCGATGGCCTCGATCGCCTGCGACTCGTCGGTGGCGTCGGGGCGAGCCTCGAGGCCGCGCCGCAGCAGGCCGGCGCGGAACATCTGCGGGGTCTGCGCGCGCCACAGGTTCAGCCGCGGAATGGTGGTCGCGACGCGCTGGTTCTCGTCCGCGCTCTTGAGCGTGTCCCCGAGCGGCATGGCGAGGAGGCCGCCCACCGGGTCGTCGCCCACCTCGTCCAGGAACTGCTCGACCAGTTCCTTCGGGATGCACGGGCGCGCGGCGTCGTGCACCAGGATCCAGTCCATCGGCTGCAGGCGGGGTCCCAGGTGGTCGATCGCGTTGCGCACCGTTTCAGCGCGCCGCGCGCCGCCGGCGAACACCGGCTCGATCTTTTCGGGGAAGGCGCTCCAGTCGTGCTCGCCCCAGTGGCGGTCGAGCGGCGAGAGCACGACGCACACGCACGCGATGCGCGAGACGCCAGCGAGCACCTCGATCGCATGGAACATCATCGGCTTGCCGGCGATGGGCAGGTACTGCTTGGGGACCGCATCGCCGATGCGCGTGCCCTGCCCTGCAGCAGGGACGATGGCGAAGACTTTCGGCATGTGAGGTGTTGGGCTCGGCCCGATTATACTGGTGCGCATGATCGGGCGGCGCGTCGCAACGCTCCTCGTGGCCGGCTTCATCGCGGCGTGCGGCGAGGCTCCTGCCCCGATCGCGCCGGTGGCGCAGTCGGGCGAGCTCGTGGTGCTCACCCTGAACGGGCCGGTCACCTATTTCGAGGACGCCCAGGGCCTGCCTTCGGGCTTCGAATACGACCTGGTGCAGCTCTTCGCGCGCGAGCTGGGAGTCAAGGCCGCGTTCGTCGTGATCGACGACCCCAATGCCGTCGACCGGATGCTTCGGGAGGGCCGCGCGCACCTTGCGGCGGCCGGGCTCGCGCGCCATTTCGACTATCCCGGGGGCCTCGGCTGGGGCCCGCCGTACCTCACGACCCAGCACCAGGTCGTGGGACGGCCCGGCACCGGCCCGCGGCCGAAATCGCTGGGGGAGCTCGGCTCGCAGCGCGTGGGCGTGCTCGAGGAGTCGGTCGCCGAATACCTGTTGCTCGCGCCCCAGCTCGCATCGACGCGCGCCGAGCGCCTGCCCGCGGGCACCTCCACGGCCGACATGCTCGAGCGCGTGGCCAGGGGCGAGCTCGACTACGCGCTGGTCGAATCGACCCGCTTCACGCTGGCCCGCCGCTACTTCCCCGAGCTCGAGGTGCTGTTCGACGTCGGCAAGCCCGTGGACTACGCCTGGCTCTTCTCGGCCGTCGACCGCAAGCGCCTCTCGGACGCCGCCAAGCCGTTCTTCGCGCGCATCGCGAAGGACGGGATCCTGAAGCGCCTCGTCGACCGCTACTACGGCCATGCCACACGCCTCACCACGATCGACGCGGTGACGCTCATCGAGCGCATCCGCACCGAGCTGCCGACGCTGAGGTCTCACTTCCTCGAGGCCGAGGCGGCGAGCGGCATCGACTGGCGCCTGCTCGCCGCGATCGGCTACCAGGAGTCGCACTGGGATCCCCAGGCAACCTCGCCGACCGGCGTGCGCGGCCTGATGATGCTCACCGAGGAGACCGCGGTGCGGCTGCAGATCAAGGACCGGCTGGATGCGCGCGAGAGCATCATCGGCGGGGCGCGCTATCTCGCCCTGCTGAAGGAGGCCATGTCCCAACGGCTGATCGAGCCCGACCGCACCTACCTCGCGCTCGCCGCCTACAACATGGGACTGGGCCACATGGAGGACGCGCGCATCCTCGCCGAGCGCGCGGGGCTCAATCCCGACAAGTGGCAGGACGTGCGCCAGGTGCTCCCGCGGCTGGCCGAGCCGGAGCACTACCAGAAGCTCAAGCACGGCTACGCCCGCGGCCACGAGGCGCAGCGGCTGGTCGACAACGTGCGGAACTACTACGACATCCTGGGGCGGATGATGCCGCGCGACGCTCCGGCACCGGGCGCGACGGCGGCGCCACCCCCACCGCAGCCCGCGCCTCAGCTCTCGACGAAGGGGGTGGCGTCGCCCAGGTGAGCGGTGTCGTCCCAGGCTTCCAGCGCCCAGCCGCCGCCGTCGAACGCGACCGCGTTGTAGGAGGCGTTGGAGATCGCGACCTTGTGGGCGTGGGCGAGCGGGATGCCGTGCACGATGCGGTAGAGCACGGCGAGTACGCCGCCATGGGTGACGACCGCGACGCGCCGCCCCGCGTGATCGCGCGCAAGGGACTCGAAAGCGGCACGGATGCGCTCGTGGAACTGGCGCCGGCTCTCGCCCCCGGGGATCGCCGCGTCGGGGTCGGTGTTCGCGGCGCGCGAGAAGACGCCGGGCCAGCGCGCGTCGACTTCCGCGTAAGTGAGGCCCTCGCCGGCGCCGAACGAGCGCTCGCGTAGCCGCGGCTCGGGCATGACCTGGAGCTTGCAGTGGACCGCGATGCTCCCGGCGGTGCGCATGGCGCGCCCCAGGTCGCTCGCGACGATGGCGTCGAATTTCTCGCGCGCCAGGCGCTTGCCGATCGCTTCGGCCTGGGCGAGCCCCTCGGCGGTAAGCTCGCTGTCGGTCTGCCCCTGGATGCGCGTCTGGGTGTTCCAGACCGTCTGGCCGTGGCGCACGACGATGAAGCGCGTGGTCACCGCGCGGGTCCGATCACCTCGACTCCGCCCATGAAGGGCACGAGCGCCTTCGGGACCTTCACCGACCCGTCGGCGTTCTGGTAATTCTCGAGCACGGCGACGAGCGTGCGGCCGACCGCGAGTCCCGAGCCGTTGATCGTGTGCAGCGGCTCGGCCTTGCCCTGCGCGTTGCGGTAGCGCGCCTGGATGCGCCGCGCCTGGAAGGCCTCGAAGTTGGAGCACGAGGAGATCTCGCGATACGCCTCCTGCCCGGGAAGCCACACCTCGAGGTCGTAGGTCTTGGCGCTCGCGAACCCGGTGTCGCCGGTGCAGAGCACCATCGTGCGATAGGGCAGCTCCAGGCGCTGCAGGATCGCCTCGGCGTTGCGCGTGAGCTCCTCGTGCGCCTCGGCCGACTCCTCGGGGCGCTCGAAGCGCACGATCTCGACCTTGTCGAACTGGTGCACGCGGATCATGCCGCGCGTGTCCTTGCCGTAGCTGCCGGCCTCGGAGCGGAAGCACGGGCTATGGCAGGTGAACTTGAGCGGCAGGTCCCTGCCCTCGACGATCGTGTCGGCGACGAAGTTGGTCACCGGGTACTCGGCCGTGGGGATGAGGTAGAGGTCGCGTCCCTCGATCTTGAAGAGGTCCTCGTGGAACTTGGCGAGGCTGGACGGCCCGTCGGCGGCGCGGGCGTTCACCATGTACGGGACGTACACCTCGGTATAGCCGTGCTCCTCGGTGTGCACCTGGAGCATGAGCTGCGCGATGGCGCGGTGCATGCGCGCGAGCGGGCCCTTGAGGACGTAGAAGCGCGCGCCCGCGAGCTTGGCCGCTGTCTCGAAATCCATGCCCGCCAGGCCCACGCCCAGGTCCACGTGGTCCTTCGGCTTGAAGTCGAACTTGCGCGGCTCGCCCCAGCGGCGCACCTCGACGTTGTCGTCGCTCGACTTGCCGTCGGGCACCTCGGCACGCGGGATGTTGGGAATGACGCGAAGGAAGGCTTCCTGCTTCTCGCGGTTCGCCGCGAGCGCGGTCTCGTTGGCCTTCAGCTCGTCGCCGAGGCCGGCCACCTCGGCCATCACCGCCGAGGCGTCTTCCTTCTTCCCCTTGAGGATGCCGATCTGCTTGGAGAGCGTGTTGCGCTTGTTCTGCAGCTCCTCGGTCCGGGACTGGAGCTTCTTGCGCTCGTCCTCGAGCGTGCGGAAGCCGGCCTCGTCGAAATCGAAGCCGCGGCGTTTCAGGCCCGCGACGGCGGCGGGGAGGTCTTTTCGAAGCAGTTGGATGTCGAGCATGGCGACATTTTAGCGTCCCCGTTCATTTCCTCAGGAACGAGACGATCGAGATGGCCGCGCGGGCCACCGAGACGAGGGTGATCGCCCGCCCGATCCAGTCCGATGCGCGTGAGGTACGTGCCCGCAACGCCACGACCTCGTAGCGCAGCTGGGCGCGGTAGAGCGCGGACTGGGCGACCAGGAGCTGCTTGCGCAGGGCGAGCTCGTCGCGATTCGCGCTCATGCGCCGCGGCTTCCGGAAGTCTCGCGCAGCGCGCGCAGGTCGGCCTCGAGCTCGCGCACGGTCGTGTCGAACGGCGGCGGCCGCCCGAGGACCGACGAGCGCAGCCGCGCGAGACCGGCAACGCCGGCCACCGCGTAGAACGCCGCGACGCCGCCCAGGGCGAGCAGGCGATGGCTGTCCCAGAACACCGTGGCGACGAGGACACCGGCGACAACCAGCGCGCCGCCGAGCAGGAACGCTGCCACGATGCCGAGCACGAGCGAGCGCTGCAGGTAGAGCGCCTCCTCGCGCAGCTCGATGCCGAGCAACTCGAGGCGCGTGCCCACGAGGCCCACGAACGCGGCCCCCACGTCGCGCGCCGGAGCCTCCGGCCCGGGGACGGGCGAGGGTTCCACGCTAGCGCCGGCCGCCGATCATGAGGCCGACGATGACGCCGACCGCGGCGGCGAGTCCGATCGCGGTCCAGGGGTTCTCGTGCACGTAGGCGTCGGCCTCGCGGGCCGCACCCGAAGCGCGCTGGACCGCTTCACCCTGCAGCTCGCGCAGGCGTGCCTTGGCGGTGGCGAGGTTGGCTTCCACCGCCTCCCGCATCGCCGCCGCCTTTTCGCCGCTCACGTTGGCCAGCGAACGCAGCAGGGCTTCGGTATCGCCCACGATCTTGTCGAAGTCTTCAACCAGCCGCGCCTTCTGCGCAGCCAGGTCGGTATCGCCTGCCATGGTCGTCTCCTCTCTCACGGGAAGCCGTAAGTATGGCCTAACGGCCCTTGTCGCCCTTCTTGTCGAGCTCGCGCAGGTGCTCGAGCTTCTCGCGGATCTTCGCCTCCAGGCCCCGGTCCGTCGGCCGGTACCAGTTGGGCCGATCCATCCCCTCGGGGAAATAGTTCTCCCCCGCCGCGTAGCCCTCGCCCTCGTCGTGCGCGTAGCGGTAGTCCTTGCCATAGCCCAGGCCCTTCATGAGCTTGGTGGGCGCGTTGCGGATGTGCAGCGGCACCGGCCGCGTGCCGTCCTGGGCGACGAAGGCGCGCGCCTCGTTGTAGGCCACGTACACGGCGTTCGACTTGGCGGCGATCGCGAGGTAGATCGCGCACTCGGCGAGCGCCAGCTCCCCTTCGGGCGAGCCCAGGCGCTCGAAGACCTCGGCCGCGTTGATCGCGACCTCGAGCGCGCGCGGATCGGCGAGGCCGATGTCCTCGGAAGCCATGCGCACCATGCGCCGGGCGAGGTAGCGCGGGTCCACGCCGCCGTCGAGCATGCGCACCAGCCAGTAGAGCGCGGCATCCGGGTCGCTGCCGCGCACGCTCTTGTGCAACGCCGAGATCTGGTCGTAGAAGTTGTCGCCGCCCTTGTCGAAGCGCCGGCCCGCGCGCTGCGCGATCGCGTCCACGAACTCCACGTCGGCGCCGCGCCGGCCTTCCACCTGCGCCGCCTCCGCCACCTGCTCGACGAGGTTGAGCGCCCGCCTGCCGTCGCCGTCGGCGAATTCGGCGATGCGCGCGCGCGCGTCGGCGGTGGAATCGACCTTCTCGGCCTCGAAGCCGCGCTGGATGAGGCGGTCGAGGTCCGCGGGCTTGAGGCTCTCCAGCACATAGACCTGCGCCCGCGACAGCAGCGCCCCGATCACCTCGAAGGACGGGTTCTCGGTGGTCGCGCCGATGAAGGTGAAGAGTCCCGACTCGACGTGCGGCAGGAACGCGTCCTGCTGGGCCTTGTTGAACCGGTGGACCTCGTCGACGAAGACGATCGTCGCGCGCCCGTACTGGTCGCGCGCGAGCTTCGCGCGTTCGACCGCCTCGCGAATCTCTTTCACCCCCGCGAGCACCGCCGAGATCGCGATGAACTCGGCGCTGAAGGACCTGGCCATGAGCCGCGCGAGCGTGGTCTTGCCCACCCCGGGCGGGCCCCACAGGATCATCGAGTGGAGCCGGCCGGCGCGCAACGCCACGTTGATCGGGCGGCCCTCGCCCAGCAGGTGCTGCTGGCCGACGACGTCGTCCACCGTCGCGGGGCGCACGCGCTCGGCAAGCGGCACGTGCACCTCGCCGGATGCGCCGAACAGGTCGCGGGGTTGGCTCATGGGGCAATCTTAGCGAACCCGAGGCCTGCCAGTTCCTCGGCATCAGCGGCGGATCGGATGAGCCGCGGGCCATGGTAGGGCCCTAGCGGGGACGCACCTCGAAATCGCCCACGTAGACGATCTCTCTCGCGCCCTTCAATCGCAGGGTGACGATCTGCTCGGCCGCGCGCCCGGTTCCGAACCCGGTGGTGAGCTTCACCTGCAGCGTGGTCGCGCCCGCGACGGTCTGCTGGCGGTGGCCGTAGAAGTTGGCCTCGACCTTGTAGGTGCCGGGCTTCGCGGCCTTGAGCGAGAACTCCTCGGGTCCGTAGCCGCCGGTGAAGTCGAGCGACATGCGCCCGCCCTGATACGTGAGGCGGTTGCCGTAGTAGGCCTTCTCGCCGTTGGGATCGGTGACCCAGAGGTCGATGTCGGTGTTGTCCGCGTCCCAGGTGAGCACCACGCGCAGGTCGAGCGGCAGGTTGCGCGCGAGCCGCGGGTCGAGGCGCGCGACGTCCAGCGGTTGGCCCGCGTTCGCAACGATCGCGTTCAGCTCGGCGAGCGCGATCAGCTCGATCTCGGGGAACCGGCCGTGCCAGGGCCGCATCACGACCTCGGCCAGCTGGTCCACGGCCTTCTGGAACTGGCGGTCGGCATCGTAGGCGAGGCCGAGGTCGCGATACGACTGCGGCTCCTCGGGCGCCAGGGCGAGGACCTTGCGGAACACCGGGATCGCGAGGCGCGGCTGCTTCGCCTGCAGCAGGCGGTAGCCGAGGATGCGCAGCAGGTGCCGGTTCTCCAGGTCCATCTCGGCGAGATTCGAGAGCACGCGCACGGCGAGTTCCGGGCGTCCCTTGTCGATCAGGATATCGGCCGCATCGAGGAAGAACGCGGAGCTCTTCACGTACTCGGGCCGCTCATCGAGGTAGACGCGGTAGGCGCGGTCGGCATCGGCCTCGCGCATGCGGGCCGCGTACGGCGCGTCGGGTCGCCAGGGACGCAGCCGGATCGTGGTCGTGGCGGCCGAAGCCTCGGCCTCCTTCTTGGCCTCGGGTCGCGCGCCAGGCGCATCGGCGCGCAGCACTCGCGCTTCGGCCTGGGCCGGTGCCCCGGCCGCCGGTGCGGGCGCCGTGGCGACCGTCGCCGGCGCCGAAGGCTGCAAGTTCTTGAGCGCATCGACGAGGCGGGCGCGGTCGTCCTTGGGGAAATCCTTGTCCCACCATGCCTGCTTCTCGCGGAAACGCTGCACGATGCGTTCGACGTGCGCGTGGCGGTCGGCTTCGAGGCGCGCGCTTGCCTGGGCGCGCAGGCGCGCGTAGGCATCGGCGAGCTCCGCGGGCGGGTCGACCTCGTAGCGAACGTAGTCCTCGACGCGCTCGAGGACGATGAGCGAGGTCTCGCGCGTCACCAGGCCGAAGGCGCGGCCGATGCGGCGGATCTCGCCGCGATGCAGGTCGTAGTCGCCTTCGAGGGCGGCAAGCTTCCACGCCGCCCACGTCGTCGCCGCGAGGCGTCCCTCGCCTTCGGGCGCGCCGATCTCGAGGCTCACGGTTTCACGGCGCCCGTCGGCGTGCGCGATGGTGACGCGAACGCGCGCGCGCGGCGCGGTCGCGATGCCGGCGATCGCGAAGCGGCCGTCGTAAAGAATCGGAGTTGCGGACGTGAGGTCGCGCACGCCGTCGCCATCCAGGGCGACGATCCGCGCCGATGCGGTGAGCAGCTTCTCGCGCGCCGTCGCCGGGGAGTCCACCAGCAGGTCGATGAAGCGCCCGCCGCTCGTCTCGGCGGCGTGGCGGAGCCCTGCCGCCGCCGCGCCGGCGATCGAGGACACGGCGAAGACAGGAATGGTCCGGGGACCGAGCCCGCCGTCGCCGAAGTTCGCCAGCCCATCCGAGAAGAGCAGCAGCTCCTGCGCCTCGCGATCTTCCGGAATAGCGGCGAGATTCGTGCCTCCGTCGTAGATGGTTTCCTCCAGCGCCTTGCGCAGCGCGGACCAATCGCCGGCGCGTACCCGGAATGTCGCGGAAGGCTCGGCGGCGTCGCGCACCCTCACCAGGTGCACGTCGATGTCGCGGGCTGCGCGGAAGTACGCCTCGAGCAGCGCGCGCTCACGGGCAAAATCGCGCGCGGCCATCGAGCCCGAGCTGTCCCAGGCGAGCTGCGCCACGCGCGGCAGCGCGCGGGCACGCGCCGTGACGCGCACGCGCCCTTCGGCGTGGAAATACGCGGCGTCACGGAACATCTGCACCGACGCGCGCCCGCCGCCGCGCTCGGGAATCGCGAGCTCGAGCATCCCGCTCGCAGCGCCGCTGCGCTTGACCGCGGCGCGCCAGCCGTTCCCGACACGGTGGAAGGCGAGATCCCCGAGCGCGCCGGCGGCGACGACGCGAGGCGCGTCGCCCGCCACCCGGGCCTCGAAGGACAGGTCGCGCACACTGCGGGCATATTCGAGCGGAAGCCGGTAGACCCGCTCCGTGCCGCGCGCTCCGAGCGACTCGACATAGCGCACCAGGATGCGCCGCGTCCCGTCGGCGGGGATCGGATAGACGCGCACCTTGTAGTTGTTGCCCTCGGTGGCCTGGAGCAGACCCGGGTCGACGCGCGCGCGCGTGATGTCCTCGAACACCGCCTGGCCGCGCGCCTTGTCGATCGGCACGGCGTCGCGCATGCGCCCTTCGACGTCGAGCGCGAAACCCACGACCGACTGGCCGTCGAGCAGCGGAAACTGCAGCTCGCCCTCCAGCACGCGGCGGTTCGGGTTGTGGAAGACCATCTCCACGCTCGTGATCGCGAGTGCCCCGTCGATCTCGGTGGCGATGCGCACGGCGCGCAGCTCGACCGGGGTTTCCCCCGGGGAGGCGATCTGCAGCCGGGGCCCGACGATGCGCAGGTCCTGCGCCGAGGTCGATCCCATGAGCGCCCAGACGCCGAGCGCGATCAGGATGAAACGGATGAGCCGGCCCATGCGAGGTCCCCTTTTTGGCGAGCCGCGGAATGCCTCCGCGTACTCGTTCTAACGGCGTGCACGGCCGAAAGGGTTAGACCCGCCGCAGCGTTTCGCGGCTGCGCCCGGGCGGCGGACCCCGCCGAGCGCTCGAATGGGCCGTCAACGACTTTGTTCGGCGCCGCACGGACTGTTCTGCCTGAACGTGCGTTCATCTACCACCCCGATCGAGGGGCGCCACCACCGGGGAGCAACACATGACGCCGTATCTCATCCTTCACGGCCGCAAATTCCTGAACCGCGCGCTGATCGCCGCGGCCCTCTTCCATTGCAGTGGCGCTCAGGCCCAGCTGTTTCGCGCCTACCTCGCCTCCTACGGCTCCGATGCAAATCCCTGCACCCTGGTGGCCCCCTGCCGGCTCCTGCCCGCGGCGCTCACCGCGGTGGCGTCCAACGGCGAGATCTGGATGCTCGATTCGGCCAACTTCAACACGGGCACCGTCAACGTCTCGAAATCGGTCACGCTCCTCGCGATCCCGGGAGAGGTCGGAAGCGTCGTGGCACAGGCCTCATCGCCGGCGATCAGCATCACGACGCCGGGCGTCAGCGTGAGCCTGCGCAATCTCGCCATCCAGAACTACGCCAACAATCCCGGCTCGGACGGCATTTCCGTAAGCGCCAGCTCCGTCAATCTGTCGGTCGAGCGATGTCTCATCGCCAACACGCCGGGGAACGGCATATCAGTCCTGGATGCGTCGAGCGTCTCCGTTTCCGATAGCGTCGTGCGCAACACGGAGGATGGGATCTACGCCCGCGCAGGGGCGATGGTGGACGTATCGCGGGTTGCCTTCTCGGGGATACGGACGATCGCCGTGCATGCGGACGGCTCGGTCGCGGGCACGACCTCGCAGATCACCGTGAGCGACAGCAATTTCGCCACCAACAATACCGGCGCATACGCCTTTTCGAGCTCGAACACGGCGACGGCGCGGATCACGGTGACGCGGTCGAGCTTCACCACGGGCGGCTACGGCGTCGCGAGCGGTGTGTCCATCCCGGGAGCCGTCGCGAGCGTCAGCGTGAGCAACAGCCTGCTCGCGAGCCTCGCCGTCGCGTTCTTCCAGAATGGCACCGGCGCCGTCACCGAGTCGTTTGGCAACAACACCGTGCGCAACAACACGTCCAACGTATCCGGCACGCTGACGACGGTGTCCGCGATGTAGTGAGCGAGTGCGTAGCCCCGGTTACTTCTTCGCGGGCGCGTCCTCGATCACGTCGGCGCCCTTGGGCGGGGCGAAGGTGAACGTCTGCGGCGCCACGGCCGCATTGGGCTTGAGATCGGCGAAGCGCAGCAGCGTGCGCCCGCCGAGCTGGTCGTGCAGCTCCATCGCGGCAAGCGACTTGCCGTTGAGGCCCAGGCGCACGCGCTCGAAGCCCGTGTCCTGTGCCTTGGGGAGCGCCTCGACCCAGGCGAGCCCGTCCGCCGTCCCCGCGTCCTTCAGCGTGAAGAGCGCGGTGATGTCGTCCCTGCCGGCGAGCAGCGCCGCGGGCGTGGACGAGATCGCGCCTTCCATGCGCTTCACCGTGACCTGGTTCAGGTCGGGGTCGTGGATCCAGAGCCTCGTGCCGTCGCCCACGAGCACCTGCTTGTGCGGCTTGTCGTAGGTCCAGCGGAACTTGCCGGGGCGCGCGAAGGCGAACGTGCCCGAGGCGGTCTCGACCGTCTTGCCGGTGCGGTCGAACACCTGCTGCTCGAAGCGCGCGGTGGCGGACTTCGTGGCGGAGTTGAAGGCGAGGAAGTCGTCGAGGCCGCCGGCGAAGGCGGCAACGGGCGCGAATGCGGCGAAAAGCGCGGGGAGGAGTCGGGCCATGGGTGTCGCGATGATACGCATGGCTGACAGACCGCGTTCGACGTCACGGGTTCTCCGGCAGTCTCATTGCGCCGTGATCCCGGCCTCGCGGAAGAACTGCGCCCACGTGCGATTCGCGTCCTCGACCATCGCCGCGGTCTGCCGTGGCGTCATGCCCTCGACCACCAGGGACACGTTCTCGAGCTGCGCACGCACCCCCGCATCGCGCACCGCGGCGTTGACCTCGGTCGAGAGACGCTCGACCACGTCGCGTGGCGTGCCGGCGGGCGCGAGGATCAGCTGGTAGCTCATCACCGCGATGCTGCCGATGCCCGCCTCGGCCATCGTGGGGACCTCGGGCGCGAGCGGCGTGCGCTCGGGAAGAAGCGTCGCGAGCATTCGCACCCGGCCCTCCTTCGCATGGGCCAGCCCGTTGCCGACCGGCGTGAAGTAGACGTGGATCCGGCCCGCCACCAGGTCGGGAAGCGCCGCCGCGCCGCCCTTGTAGGGGACGCGCACCATGTCGACGCCGGTCGCCTTGATGAACTGCCCGGTGATGAGTTGCTCGCCGGGATTGACGGTCGCGTAGTTGAGCTTGCCGGGGTTCGCGCGGGCGTAATCGACGAGATCCTTCACCGACTTCGAAGGGACCTCGGGATGGACGAACAACGCGAAGGGAAAGCGCCCCACGGTCGACACGGGCATGAAGTCCGCGAAGGTGTCGAACCCCGCGGACTTCGACAGCAGCGGTATCGCCAGCACCGAGTTCGTCGCGAAGAGAAGCGTGTAGCCGTCGGGCGCAGCCGCCTTCACCGTCTGCGCGGCGATCGCGCCATCCGCTCCGGGCCGGTTCTCCACCACCACGGGCTGGCCGAGCGACTTCGACAGCTGGTTCGCGGTGATGCGCGCCACGCTGTCGGTGACACCCCCTGCCGTGAAAGGGACGACGAGCCGGATCGGCCTCGCCGGGTACTGCGCATCCGAGGGAGCCGGCGCCAGGAAGGCCGCCAGCGCCAGGATGGGGAGAAGTCCGGCCAGTCTCACGATTCGCCTCCGTCTGTGTCCGATGCGACGACACTACCGCCCGCGGCGTTGCGAAGGAATATCCCGGGAGGCAAACTGCGCTTGAACTTTTGGTTTAAGGGGGCCTCATGGACAAGCTGCGTGCGCTGCAGTACTTCGTCGCCGCCGCCGAGGAGGGCAGCCTCTCGGGCGCGGCGCGGCGCCTGGAGGTGAGCATCCCGGCGGTCGCCAAGCTGGTCACCTCCCTCGAGAGGAGGCTCGGTGCCAGCCTCTTCGACCGCGGCTCGCAGGGCCTGGAGCTCACCGCCGACGGCGAGCGCTACCTCGAGAGCTGCCGGCCCCTGCTCGAGCAGCTCGACGAGGCGGACGAGTCGATCGGAGCGTCGGTGGCACGCCCGCGCGGCGAGCTCGTGGTAGGCGGCCCGCCCTTCCTCCTGCAGAACTGCGTCGGACCGGCGCTGGCGAGGTTCCACGCGCGCTACCCCGACATCGCCCTCGACATGCGCATCATGAACCAGGTGGGCGACCTCGACGCGGCGGCCATCGACGTGTTCGTGATCATCGGCTGGCAGGACACCCCTGGCCTCGTGCAGAAGCCGCTTGCCGCGACGCGCTTCGAGGTCCTGGCCTCGCCGGCGTACTGGGCCGCGCACGCCCGGGTCGAGCGCCCCGCGGACCTCTCGCGCCACACCTGCTTCGCGTTCCGCAACCCCCGCGGCGTGCTGCTCGACCAATGGGAGTTCGAGCGTGGCCGCGAGAAGGAATCCATCCAGGTGCACGGCTGGTTGGCGAGCAGCCACCGCAACCTGCTCATCGATGCCGCGCTCGCGGGCGAGGGCGTGATCCGCAGCGCCGACCTCGTCGTGCAGTCGCTCGTGCGCCTGGGGCAGCTCACGCCGGTCCTGCAGGACTGGCACGGCCTTCACTCGCCGCCCGTGAGCGTGGTGTTCCGCCCGAAGCATCGCCGCACGCCGCGGGTGCGCGCGTTCGTCGACTTCATGGTCGAGCACTTCCGCAGGATGGAGGCCGAACGCGGCGGGGGGACGGTGGCAACCGCGCATCGGCCTGCGTGGTACGACCGACGCTCCGGGCGCTCGTCCAGCTGGAGGCGCTAGGCGCCGGTCAGGTGCGGACCGGGGCTACTTGTCGCGCGCGGGCTGGATGATCTCGCGGTTCCCGTTGGACGCCATGGGCGTCACGAGACCCGCCTTCTCCATGTCCTCGATCAGGCGCGCGGCGCGGTTGTAGCCGATGCGCAGGTGGCGCTGCACGAGCGAGATCGAGGCGCGCTTGTTCTGCAGCACGATCTGCACCGCCTGGTCGTAGAGCGGGTCGGCCTCGCCGCCCGCCGCGCCCTCGCCCATCCCGTTCAGCTCCTGCTGCTCGGGCTCGTCGAGCATGCCCTCGATGTATTGCGCCTCGCCCTGCTTCTTGAGGTCCACCACGACCCGATGCACCTCCGCGTCGGACACGTAGGCGCCATGGCACCGGATCGGCATCCCCGTGCCCGGCGCGAGATAGAGCATGTCGCCCTGCCCCAGCAGGCTCTCGGCGCCCTGCTGGTCGAGGATCGTGCGCGAGTCGACCTTGGCGGAGACCTGGAAGGCGATGCGCGTCGGCACGTTCGCCTTGATGAGGCCGGTGATCACGTCCACGGACGGGCGCTGGGTCGCCAGGATCAGGTGGATTCCGCAGGCGCGCGACTTCTGCGCGAGCCGCGCGATCAGCTCCTCCACCTTCTTGCCCGACACCATCATCAGGTCGGCCAGCTCGTCGATCACCACCACCAGGAGCGGCAGCGGATCGAGATCCTCGGGATTGTCGGGCGTGAGGGTGAAGGGGTGCTTGATGGGCTGCTTTTTCTCGATGCCTTCGCGCACCTTCTGGTTGTACGAGGCGAGGTTGCGCACCGACAGCGCGCTCATGAGGCGGTAGCGGCGATCCATCTCCGCCACGCACCAGTTCAACGCGGCGCCGGCCTGGCGCATGTCGGTCACGACGGGCGCCAGCAGGTGCGGAATGCCCTCGTAGACCGAGAGCTCGAGCATCTTGGGATCGATGAGGATGAGGCGCACCTCGCCCGGGGTGGCCTTGTAGAGCAGCGACAGGATCATCGCGTTGATCGCCACCGACTTGCCCGAGCCGGTGGTGCCGGCCACGAGCAGGTGGGGCATCCTGGCGAGGTCGGCCACCATCGGCTTGCCGGTGATGTCCTTGCCGAGCGCGATGGTGATGCGCGAGCCCATGTCGGCGTAGGCCTGCGAGCCCACGATTTCCGACAGGCGCACGATCTCGCGTTTCGGGTTGGGGATCTCCAGGCCCATGCACGAGGTGCCGGGGATGGTCTCGACCACGCGAATCGCCATGACCGAAAGCGCGCGCGCGAGGTCGCGCGCGAGGTTCACCACCTGCGAGCCCTTCACGCCCACCGCCGGCTCGATCTCGTAGCGCGTGATGACCGGACCGGGATAGGCGGCGACGACCTTCACCTGCACGTTGAAATCGAGCAGCTTCCTCTCGATCAGGCGCGAGGTGTACTCGAGCGTCTCGGGCGTGGGCCGCTCGATGTGGGTGTCGGGTGCGTCGAGCAGGGCGAGCTGGGGCAGCGGCGAATCCGGCAAGTCGGCGAAGAGGGGCACCTGCTTCTCGCGTACCACGCGCTCGCTCTTCGGCACGACGACCTGCGGCATCTCGATGCGGATCGGCTCGTGCTCCTCGAAGACCTTGCGCGCCTCCTCGACCTTCTCCTCGCGCTCGGCCGCCGCGGCCTTGCCTTCCTCGCGGTCGCGGCGCGCCTCGATGCGCTCGCGCACCATGGACCAGCCCCACTCGAGGCCCGCGCCCACGCACTCGGCCACGCGCAGCCACGAGAGGCCGGTGAACACGCTGAAGGCCCCGGCGATCATCGCGACCAGCAGCAGCGTTCCGCCGGTGAAACCGAGCGCCTTGGCCACGAGGCCCGAGAGCACGACCCCGAGCACGCCTCCGGGCACGAAGGGCAGCTCGGCGCGCAGCGAATGCAGGCGCAAGGCCTCGAGGGCGCAGCTGGCGGCGATGAGGAGCGCGAAGCCCGCGAGCGCCACCGCAAGCGTGCGGCGGTTGACGATCTCCCACGTCTCGACCCGGCGGTAGAGGCGCAGCACGCCGTGCAGGGCGAGCGCGACCCACCACCATGCCGACACGCCGAAGAGGTAGAGCAGCACTTCGGCGATCCAGGCGCCCGCGGTGCCGGCCTTGTTGGCGATCGGCTCGCCCGTGCCGCTGAAGAACGGGCCGGGGTCGCCGCGGTGGTAGGTGGCGAGCGCGAGGGCGAGGTAGAGGGCGACGGCGAGGAGGAGGAGCCATCCCGCCTCGCGCAGGACGCGACCGAGTCGGGGATTGAAGGGCGGCTGGTTCGCGACTACAGCGATGGCGGGAACTCCCGGTTGATGATGGTGATCGACTTGGACTCGATCGAGATGCAGCCGCGGTCGGTGAGGTCCTTCAGGATCCGGTTCACCATCTCGCGCGAGGCGCCCACCATGTTGGCGAGCTCCTGCTGGGAGAGCTTCTCGCCCACGACCAGCTTGCCGTTGCTGTGCACCGCGAGCTCGAGCAGCGTGCTCGCCACCCGCCCGTAGACGTCCATCAGCGCGAGCGTGCCGATCTTGCGGTCGGCCTCGCGCACGCGCTGCGCCAGGATCTGCATCACCATGTTGCCGATGCGCGGCTCCTGCTCGACGCAGCGCTCGAAGGCCGCGTGCGTGAGGACCTGGAAGGTCGAGCCCTCGATGGTCGTGACCGAGGCCGAGCGCGGCTGCTTGTCGATCATCGACATCTCGCCGAAGAAGGCGCCGGGCCCGAGGATCTTGAGAATGATCTCGCGCCCCTCCTCGTCGCCGATGAACACCTTCACCTTGCCCGACTGGATCATGTAGAGCGAGTCGCCCATCTCGCCCTCGGTGAGGACGACGGCGTTCTTCGGATAGCTCTTTTCGCTCGCTACGGCGCGGATCACGTCCAGCTCGCGGTCGGAGAGCAGCGTGAAGAACGGCACGGCCTTGAGGGCCATGGTGCGTTCGCCGACGGTCGAGCGCTTGGTCGTGGCGGACATTCCCCTTAGATACTCAAAAATCCCTTAGTTGTCAAACGTTTAGGACAGGTTCCTCAGATAAAGCCTTGAATTCAGGGACATAAAAGGGCCGCCCGGGATGCGATAATCGGGTTGCAACGCCCTCTCCCGGCACCATTTACCTTCCTCGAATGACAACAACCCACTCGCGCCTCCTCATCCTCGGCTCGGGCCCGGCCGGCTATAGCGCCGCCGTGTACGCCGCCCGCGCCAACCTGAAACCCCGGCTCATCACCGGTCTCGCGCAGGGCGGGCAGCTGATGACCACCACCGACGTGGACAACTGGCCTGCCGACGCCATGGGCGTGCAGGGTCCGGAGCTGATGGACCGGTTCCTCAAGCACGCCGAGCGCTTCGAGACCGAGATCATCTTCGACCACATCCACACCGCGAAGCTGAAGGACAAGCCGATCACGCTGGTGGGCGACTCCGGTACCTACACCTGCGACGCGCTCATCATCGCCACCGGCGCCTCGGCCATGTACCTCGGCCTGCCTTCCGAGCAGGCGTACATGGGCAAGGGCGTCTCCGGCTGCGCCACCTGCGACGGCTTCTTCTACAAGGGGCAGGACGTGGTCGTGGTGGGCGGCGGCAACACCGCGGTCGAGGAAGCGCTCTACCTCTCCAACATCGCCAGGCACGTCACGGTGATCCATCGCCGCGACAAGTTCCGCGCCGAGAAGATCCTGCAGGACAAGCTCTTCTCCAAGCGCGCCGAGGGCAAGGTCGCGATCGAGTGGGACCACACGCTCGACGAGGTGCTGGGCGACAAGGGTGGCGTCACCGGCGTGCGCATCAAGTCGACGAAGGACGGCTCGACCAAGGAGATCAAGGCCACGGGGACGTTCATCGCCATCGGCCACAAGCCCAACACCGACCTCTTCGTGGACCAGCTCGAGATGAAGGACGGCTACATCATCACGAAGAGCGGACTGCAGGGCGGCGCGACGGCGACCAGCATCCCCGGCGTGTTCGCCGCGGGCGACGTCCAGGACCACGTTTATCGCCAGGCCGTGACGAGCGCGGGGACCGGCTGCATGGCCGCTCTGGACGCCGACAAATACCTGGAGAGCCTCGCGTGAAGGGTCGAGCGGGGCGGTCGTTGGAGCGGTCGCCCGGCGCCGCTCAACGACGCTTTGCAGCCCGATGAAGAAGGACCCGGCGGAGGACAGCCAGCTCTTTCGTGACGCGGTGCGTGACGTCCGGCCCATGGCACCCACCAATCGCGTCACGCCGGTACGCCCCAAGCCGGCGCCGGTGCCGGCGAAGCGCCTCGAGGACGAGCAGGCGGTGCTCGACGAGCTCGCCCACCTCGCCATGGACGGCGACGAGGTCGAGTTCGAGGACGACGCCACGTTCCTGCGGCCGGGCCTGCCGCGCGACATCCTGCGCAAGCTCCGCCGCACGCACTGGGTGATCCAGGACACGCTCGACCTGCACGGTCTCACCGGCGACGAGGCCGTAGCCGAGACCGCGGTGTTCCTCGCCGCCTGCAAGCGCGAGGGGCGGCGCTGCGTGCGCATCGTGCACGGCAAGGGCCTGCGCTCCCCCGGCCGCGAGCCCGTCCTCAAGCGGCGCATCCGCAAGCTGCTCACGCGGCGCGACGAGGTGCTCGCCTTCGCCGAGCCGCGCGCCCAGCAGGGCGGTGGCGGCGCGGTGGTGGTCCTGCTGCAGGGCTAGGGGCCGCGGCGCGGCGTTCTGAGAGAATGACGGTCCCGGCGAACGGGCCCGATAGAGGTGAAGGCAATGGAAGGCAAGGCGCTGGTCGGCGTGGTGATGGGGTCGCAGAGCGACTGGGAGGTGATGCAGCACGCCGTGCGCGTGCTGGTCGACTTCGGCGTGCCGCACGAGAAGCGCGTGGTCTCGGCCCACCGCACGCCCGACACGATGTTCGAGTACGCGGAGACGGCGCGCGACCGGGGCCTCGCCTGCATCATCGCGGGCGCGGGCGGCGCCGCTCACCTGCCCGGGATGATCGCCTCCAAGACCACGCTGCCCGTGCTGGGCGTGCCGGTGCCCTCGCGCCACCTTGCGGGACAGGACTCGCTCTACTCCATCGTGCAGATGCCCAAGGGCATCCCCGTGGCGACTTTCGCGATCGGCGAGGCGGGCGCGGCCAACGCGGGCCTCTTCGCCGTGAGCCTGCTTGCCATCTCAGATCCGGATCTCGCGCGCAAGCTCGCCGAATACCGCGAGAAGCTGCGCGAGCAGGTTGCCGCGATGCAATTGCCGGACGTTCTCTGATGCCGCGTTTGTCCCGACGGCTGCGCCAGGCGTCGTGATCCTTCCCGGCGCGACCCTCGGCCTGCTGGGAGGCGGCCAGCTCGGCCGCATGTTCACCGTCGCCGCGCGCACGCTGGGCTACCGGGTGACGGTGCTCGATCCCGATGCGCACGCTCCCGCGGCCGAATTCGCCACCGCCCACCTGTCCGCCGCGTACGCCGACCGGGCCGCGCTGGACGAGCTGGCACGCACCTGCGCCGCCGTGACGACCGAGTTCGAGAATGCTCCCGCGGACGCGCTCGACGCGATCGCCGCGCGCACCGTGGTGCGGCCGGCAGGCGCCTCGGTCGCGATCGCGCAGGACCGGCGGCGAGAAAAGGCGTTCTTCTCGCAGAACGGCTTTCCCGTGGGGGCGTGGGCACCCATCGACGGGCTCGCCGACATCGACGCGGCGCTCGCGCAGGTTCGCCTGCCGGCGCTGCTCAAGACCGCGCGGCTCGGCTACGACGGCAAGGGCCAGGCGCGGGTTGCCTCGCGCGCGGAGCTCGAAGGCACGCTGAAGGCGTGGAAGGGCGTGCCGTGCGTGCTCGAGGAGTGGCTCGCGCTCGAGCTCGAGGTGTCGGTGGTGCTGGCGCGTCGCGACGACGCCTCGGTCGCCGTGTTCCCGGTCGCCGAGAACCAGCATGCCGCGGGGATCCTCGACATCACCATCGCGCCCGCGCGCATCGATGCGGCGCTGGCCGCGCAGGCGGCCGCGCTCGCCACGCGGCTGGCCGGGTCGCTGGGCTATGTGGGCGTGCTGGCGGTGGAGATGTTCGTGGTCGGCGGGCGGCTGCTGCTGAACGAGATCGCGCCGCGCCCGCACAACAGCGGCCACTACACCATCGACGCGTGCCGCACATCGCAGTTCGAGCAGCAGGTGCGCGTACTTTGCGGCCTGCCGCTCGGAGACCCCTCGCAGCACACGCCCGCCGTGATGGTGAACCTCCTGGGCGACATCTGGCGTTCCGGCGAGCCCCACTGGGACGCGGTCCTGGCACACCCGGGCGCGCACCTGCACCTGTATGGCAAGCGCGAGGCCCGCCCGGGGCGCAAGATGGGACACGTGACTATCTGCGAGCCCACGGTGGAGCGCAGCCTCGAGGTCGCGCTCGCCATCCGCTCCGCCCTGGGCATCGGCGTGGCGGCTGAATCCGTCCGGGCCTCGCAGGGCGTCCAACGGCCATGAACCCAAGGAGATCTCCCATGACCCTCGCCTCGCGCGCCGCCGGCCTCGCCACCGCCCTGCTCTGCTTTGCCCTGCCCGCGGCCGCGGCCGCGGCTGACCACCGCGAATCCCGCCCCGTGGGCGACTTCACCGAAGTCGGCGTCTCGGCTCCTGTCGACGTGCACGTGACCCTTGGCGACACCCACTCCCTCACGCTCGAGGGCGACGTCGAGACCATCAACCGCCTCGAGACCCTGGTCGAGGCCGGGCGCCTGAAGATCCGCATGAAGCCCGGGCAGCAGTCGTGGTCCTGGAACCGCAAGGTGACCGCGCGCGTGGTGGCGAAGCGCATCGAGGGCCTGGGCATCGCCGGCTCGGGCGACATCACCGCGCCGGCCATCACCGGCGAGGCGCTGAAGGTCTCGATCGCGGGCTCCGGCGACGTGCGCGTGGGCGGCAAGGTCGAGGGCTTCACCGCGAGCATCGCGGGCTCCGGCGACATCCGCGCCTCCGACCTCGACGCGGAGCGCGTGAAGGTGACCATCGCGGGCTCGGGCGACGCGACCGTCCGTGCCCGCCAGGCCCTGTCGGTGAGCGTCTCCGGATCGGGCGACGTGCGCTATTACGGCGATCCCACGGTCGAGAAGAAGATCATGGGCTCGGGCAGCGTAAGGCGCGCGGGGGGCTCGGCCACCTGATGCCGGGCTGGTTCCGCTCGCGCCCCGCGACCCGCTCGCGCGCCATCGATCCGGCGCTGTGGCGCGAGGCCACCGCCGGCTGGCTCTTCATGCGCGGCCTGCCGCGGGAATCCAGCGACCGGTTGAAGGAAGCCTCCGAGCGGTTCCTCGCCACCAAGCACTTCTCGGGCACCCACGGGCTGGAGGTCACCACCCGCATGCGCGTCGAGATCGCCGCGCAGGCCTGCATCCTGGTGCTCGAGCTGGGCGTGGATTGGTACGAGGGTTGGTCGGAGATCATCGTGTATCCGAGCCAGTTCGCTCCCGAGCGCGAGGTGATGGACGAGGATGGCGTGGTGCACGTCACCAACGACGCGATGGCCGGAGAAGCCTGGCTGGGCGGCCCGGTGGTGCTCTCGTATGAAGACGTGGCGCTCGCCGGCGATGCCGAGGCGCGCGTCGCGGGCTACAACGTCGTGATCCACGAGTTCGCCCACAAGCTCGACATGCGCAACGGCGATCCGAACGGCTTCCCGCCGCTGCATGCGGGCATGGATGCGGGGCTGTGGAAATCGGCCTTCGCTTCGGCGTATCGCGACTTCTGCGCGCGCGTGGACGCCGCCGACCGCCTGCCGGAGGCACGCGCGCAAGCGGCGCTCGACGCGCTACCGATGGATCCCTACGCCTCGGAGAGCGCCGGCGAGTTCTTCGCCGTGGGCTCGGAAGCCTTCTTCGAGACGCCCGAGCTGCTCGCCCCCGCGTATCCCGCGGTCTACGAGCAGCTCAAGCAGTTCTATCGCCAGGATCCCCTGGCGCGGCTGGGGCCGGGCGCCGGTTCACACGCCTAGGGACCTGGCCCCGCGGGTCTTTCAGCTCTTGCCCTCGTCGGGCTTGTCCGCGTCGTCGGCACCGCCCTCGCCGCGCGACTTGCTGCGGCCAACCTGCTCGGCCTTGTCCAGCTCCTGCTCCTCGGCAGCCGAGCGCGGCTCTGCGTCGCGCGCCTCGCGCTCGATGTCGTGGTGCTGCATGTGCTCCTTCACGCCCTCGTTGTACTGGCGCGTGCCGGAGTAGCTGCCCTCGCCGTACTGCTGGCCCGTGCCCGTCTGCTGCTGTTGCTTGTTCGGGTCCTTGGCGTCCTTGGAGTCCTGGCCGAGCTGCGGCTCTTTCTTCGGATCCTGGTCCTTGTTCGGGGTCGGGTTCATCACTTCGTCCTTTCGCCGTCGTTGGCTGCCTTGCCCTCTTCGGGCGTCTTGGCGATCTCGTCGGCCTTCTGCGAGGGCTTCGGGGCGACGTTGGAGTGGTCGTTGGGCTGGCCGGGCTGCGGCATCGCCTTGTCCTCGACCGATTTGGTCACCTCGGTCGTGCCGCTCGCGACGGGAGTCGTACCCGGGGGATCACCCGTCGGCTCTGCCGGTGCCTGGCCGATCACCACGGCCGACGACTCGGGCTTCGTGGGCGTCGGCGCCTTGACGCGAGTGTCGGAGATGCGCTCGCCGCACGCCGCCAGGCCCGCAGCTAGCAAAAGGGCGGCGAGCATGTGCGCGCTGCGCGCGATGCGGTCGTGCTCGATCATGGCAATGTCCTTCACACTTGCGCCGCCGGATGGACGGCCATGGAAGTACATTAGGCTTGGACGGGGGCGGCGATTATCGGACGCCGGCCGGATCGGGCGTAGGACGAGCGCCCGCGATGACGCGGGCGGGGGCGACTTCTAGAGGAAGAGGACCGCGGGGAAGACGGCGATCGCGAGCACGATCAGGATCCACTCGCAGTTCCAGCGCTTCAGGTGCCCGGTGTAGTGCAGGATGATCGCCGCGATGGCGAAGACGTAGAAAGCGGCCAGCAGCATTTCTTTTGTTTCCTCCCTGGGCGCAAGGATACCGGAAAGACCCCGAGGGGCCTAGACCGCGTCCTCGCCCGTCTCGCCCGTGCGGATGCGAACCACCTGGCCCACGTCGAGCACGAAGATCTTGCCGTCGCCGATCTTGCCGGTGCGCGCCGCCTTCACGATCGCCTCCATCGCCTTGTCGACGAGCCCGTCGGCGACGACCACCTCGACCTTCACCTTGGGGAGGAAATCCACCACGTACTCGGCGCCGCGATAGAGCTCGGTGTGGCCCTTCTGGCGGCCGAAACCCTTCACCTCCGTGACGGTGAGGCCGGTCACGCCGATCTCCGAGAGCGCCTCGCGCACCTCGTCGAGCTTGAACGGCTTCACGATCGCTTCGATTTTCTTCATTGTCTGCAGGCCTCGTTGAGCGGTGCATCGCGTCGTCGAGCGGAACCCGGGCCCGCTCCAGCGACCGCCCCGGTGCCTATGATTTCGGGCGGAATCCCGATGTTATTGGATAACGCCAATCCTTGCCGAAGCCCCGTGGCGTGATGCGCACTCCGGGCGGCGCCTGGCGCCGCTTGTACTCGTTCAGCTGGATGAGGCGCACCACCTGCCGCACCGCCTGCAGGTCGTAGCCCATGCCCGCGATCTGCTCGGCCGACATGTCGCGCTCCATGTAGCGCTCGACCACGGCGTCGAGCACCTCGTAGGGCGGCAACGTGTCCTGGTCGGTCTGGTCGGGCTTGAGCTCCGCCGAGGGCGCGCGCTCGATCACGCGGCTGGGGATCGCAAGCCCCTGGGAGTTGCGCCAGTGCGACAGGCGGTAGACCAGCGTCTTCACGATGTCCTTGATGACCGCATAGCCGCCCGCCATGTCGCCGTAGAGCGTGCAGTAGCCGGTGGCCATCTCGCTCTTGTTGCCCGTGGTCACGACGATCGAGCCGAACTTGTTCGAAAGCGCCATGAGCAGCGTGCCGCGGATGCGCGACTGCAGGTTCTCCTCGGTCGTGTCCTCGGGGCGGCCCTCGAAGGCGGGCGCGAGGCTGGTGCGGTACTGGTGGAACAGCGGCGCGATCGGGATCTCGGTGTATTTGACGCCGTGGATGATCGCCATTTCGCGCGCGTCCTCGATGCTGATGGACGCGGTGTACTCGGAAGGCATCATCACCGCGTGCACGCGCTCGGGGCCCAGGGCGTCGACGCAGATCGCGAGCACCAGCGCCGAGTCGACGCCGCCGGAGAGCCCCAGCAGCACGCCGGGGAAGCGGTTCTTGTTCACGTAGTCGGCCGTGCCGGTCATCAGCGCCCGGTAGATCACCTCTTCCTCGGTGAGCGGCTTGGCCATCGGGCCGCGCACCGCCTTGCCGTCGAACTCCACGATGTCGATTGCCTCGCGGAACGTGTCGGCCTGGTAGGTGACGAGTCCCTCGGCGTCGAGCGCGAAGGAGGCGCCGTCGAACACCAGCTCGTCCTGGCCCCCCGTGCCGTGCACGTAGAGCAGCGGCAGCTTCGTCTCCTTCACCCGGTTGCCCATGTAGCGGTAGCGCTCGGCCTGCTGCGCGCGGTTGAAGGGCGAGGCGTTGATCGAGAGGATCAGCTGCGCACCCGCGGCCTTGGCCTGCGCCGCGGGCTCCGGGAACCATAGGTCCTCGCAGATGGTGAGGCCCAGCTTGCGGCCCTCCACCTCGAACACGCAGGCGATGTTGCCGGTCTCGAAGTAGCGCTTCTCGTCGAAGACGGCGTAGTTGGGCAGGCGCTGCTTGAAGTAGACCTTCTCGATGCGGCCGCCGCGCAGCACCGCGGCGGCGTTGTAGCGCGTGCGGCCCTCGCGGTGCGGGTAGCCCACGACGACCGCCACGTCCGTGCAGTAGGAGGCCAGCCGGATCAGCTCCGCCGTGCACTGGTCGCAGAAGTCGTCGCGCAGCCACAGGTCCTCGGCCGGATAGCCGGAAAGGACCATCTCGGGGGCCACGACGAGCTTGGCCCCGCCCGCCCGGGCGGCATCCACGGCGCGGCGAATGCGCTCGGCATTGCCCGCGAAGTCGCCCACCGTGTGGTTGACCTGGGCGACGGCGATTTTCATGCAATCATTTTACCCGGTGGCCGCATCCCTTCGAATCCTCGAATCCCTGGAAGGCGTCGACCCGGCCCGCTGGGATGCGCTCGCGCAGGGCAACCCCACCCTCGCCCACGCCTTCCTCGACAGCCTCCACGCCAGCGGCTGCGCCTCCGCGCGCACGGGCTGGGCGCCGCGTTACCTCACGCTCTGGGAGGGCAAGCGCCTCGACGGTGCCGTGCCGCTCTACGTGAAGACCCATTCGCGCGGCGAGTACGTTTTCGACTGGGCATGGGCCGACGCCTACGAGCGCCACGGCCTCGCCTACTACCCGAAGCTGCTCGCCGCGGTGCCGTTCACGCCTGCGACCGGGGCGCGGCTGCTTGCGCTCGACGGCGCGGTGCGGGCGACGCTCGCCCGGTCGCTGCTCGAAACGGCGCGCTCCTCGGATGTGTCGTCGCTGCACGTGCTCTTCCCCGCGCCCGACGACGCGCAGGCGCTTCGCGACGCAGGCCTCATGGAACGCAGCGGCGTGCAGTTCCACTGGCGCAACGCGGGCTATGCCTCCTTCGACGAGTTCCTCGGGGCGCTCTCGCACGACAAGCGCAAGAAGATCCGGCAGGAGCGCCGGCGCGTGGCCGAGGCGGGCGTCACCCTCCGGCGCGCGACCGGGCGCGAAGCCACCGAGGCGGACTGGGATTTCTTCACGCAGTGCTATCGCCGCACCTACCGCGAGCATCGCTCGACCCCCTACCTCAACCGCGAGTTCTTCGGCATGCTCGCCGCGCGGATGCCCGACAACGTCCTGCTCGTGATCGCCGAGCACGGTGGCCGCCCGATCGCGGCGGCCATGGACCTGTTCGGAGCGGACGCGCTGTATGGCCGCTATTGGGGCGCGATCGAACGCGTGCCGGGGCTGCATTTCGAGGCGTGCTACTACCAGGCGCTCGAGTTCTGCATCGAGCGCGGCATCGCCCTCTTCGAGGGCGGCGCGCAGGGCGAGCACAAGCACGCGCGCGGGTTCATGCCCGAGCCCACCCGCTCCTTCCACTGGCTCGCGCACCCCGACTTCGAGCGCGCCATCGACGACTACCTCGCGCGGGAGGGCTCCCACATCTCGGCCTACATCGACGAGCTCAACGAGCGGACGCCATTCCGGGAGCCGCCGTCCAAGCCGCGCTGAACTGCTTCCAGTGCGGCGCCTGCTGCTCGCCCAGCCAGAAGCGGAAGGCCGCTACCTCGCGGTCGTAGGCGTCGCGGTCGAGCGCGCCGCGGATGAGCTGGTAGCGCAGGAAGAGCAAGTACGTGTTGGCGACGTCGGTCTCGCAGTACGCGCGAATCGCGGCGAGCTCGCCGCGCTTGTATGCCGGGTAGACCTGGGAGCCGTCCATGCCGAGCTTGCCCGGCAGCCCGCAGAGCTGCGCGATCTCGTCCAGGGGCGCCCAGGCGCGGTTCTGGTACCCGGCCAGCACGTCCATCAGGTCCAGGTGGCGCGTGTGGAAGCGCGAGAGGTAGTTGTTGAACTTGAATTCGCGGTCGTTGTCGCCCGTGTCCCAGTAGCAGCAGCCGGGAATGCCGTGGATGAGCGCGCGGTAGTGGAGCACCGGCAGGTCGAAGCTCGAGCCGTTCCACGACACGAGCTGCGGCGTGTAGCGCTCGATGCCCTCGAAGAACCGCCCGACGATGTCGGCCTCGGGCGCGTCCGGGGGGCCCAGCGACCAGACGGTGATGGATTCGCTGGTGCGCAGCACGCAGGAAATGGCGACCACGCGCTGCACGTGCGGCGGCATGAAGTCATTGCCGGTGGCTTGTCGCCGGCGCTGCGACACGAGGTCGACCACGCCCTCGTCGCCCAGCTCCGGCCCGAGCTGCCAGACCCGGCGCAGCCCCTCCACGTCGGGGATGGTCTCGATGTCGAAGACGAGGATCGGGGTCATGGGTCCTAGGCCGGGAAGACGCCGGTGGAGAGGTAGCGATCGCCGCGATCGCACACGATGTGCACGATGACTGCGTCCTTCGCCTCCGCGCAGACCTTCATCGCCGCGGCGAGCCCGCCGCCGGACGAGATCCCCGCGAAGATGCCCTCCTCGCGCGCCAGGCGCCGCGTCATCTCCTCGCTCTCCTCCTGGCTCACCTCGATCACGCGGTCGACGCGCGGGCGCTCGAAGATCTTCGGCAGGTAGGCCGGCGGCCACTTGCGGATGCCGGGAACCGAGGCGCCGTCCTTCGGCTGCACCCCGACGATCTGGATCGCGGGGTTCTTCTCCTTGAGGAAGCGCGAGCAGCCCATGATCGTGCCGGTGGTGCCCATGGTGGCGACGAAGTGCGTGATTTTCCCTTGCGTGTCGCGCCAGATCTCGGGGCCGGTGCCGGTGTAGTGCGCGAGCGGGTTGTCGGGGTTGGCGAACTGGTCGAGGATCACGCCCTCGCCCGCGTCGCGCATGCGCTCGGAGGTGTCGCGCGCGAGCTCCATGCCGCCCTTCTCGGGGGTGAGCACGAAGCGCGCGCCGAACGCGGCCATGGTCTGGCGGCGCTCGACCGAGAGGTGCTCGGGCATCACCAGCACCATCTTGTAGCCGCGCATGGCGGCCACCATCGCGAGCGCGATGCCGGTGTTGCCGCTGGTGGCCTCGATCAGCGTGTCGCCCGGCTTGATGGTGCCGCGGCGCTCCGCGCCCATCACCATCGAGAGCGCCGGACGGTCCTTCACGGAGCCCGCCGGGTTGTTTCCCTCGAGCTTGGCGAGCAGCACGTTGGTCGTGCGTCCCGGAATGCGCTGCAGCCGCACGAGCGGCGTGTTGCCGACGAAGGTCTCGAGCGTGGCGGTCATGCCCGGGCGAGCTCCAGGCGAACGTCGTCGAAGCAGGCCTTGCCTCCGCCCTCGAAGATCACGCCGACGACGAGCAGGTTCGAGTCGCCGGGCACCACGAGGTCCACGGTCACGCGCTCCCAGCCGCGGGTGGATTTCACGATCTTCTGGGCGTTGGCACGGCCGCCCTGGGACTGGATGAACGGGCCCGCGCCGCCATCCAGGCCCTGCGCGCGCACGGCCATCGAGAGGCGCAGGCGCTGGCCCCGCATCGTGGTGGTGTGGAAGGCCTGCGTAGCCAGCGCCCACGGTTCGTTGCCGACGCGTTCGATGCACATGCTGCCGCTCCCGGCGGCAACGGCCTCGTTCGAGACGGAAAAGCGGAAGGAGGTCACGTCGTTGTGCGCGCTGCATTCCCAACGCGGCGGGCAGCGCGCCCCTGCGGCTGCGGCGTCCTCGAAGCCCGGGTTGCGCAGCGCGGGGGCGGCGAGCACGACTGCGGCCGGCGAAGCCGTGGCCGGCGCGGAAGGGGCCGTAGGGCCGGATCCCGCACAGGCGGCCAGCAGCGACGCGGCCGCGGCGAGCGCCCGGCTCATTGCGGCACTCCCTCACCCGCGGCCATGCGGGCGCGAACGTAGCGGCCCACGCCTTCCTCGACCGTGAGGAAAGCGCGGTCATAACCGGTCGCGCGCAGGCCCGCGAGCTCCGCCTGGGTGAAGCTCTGGTACTTGCCCACCAGCGCGGGCGGGAACGGGATGTACTCGATGACGCCTGCGCGCGTGAGCGCCTCGAGGGATTGCGGCGCCTCGCCACGCTGGGCGCGGACCGCGTTCACGGTGGCCACCGCCACCTCGTTGAAGCTCTGCGCGCGTCCCGTGCCCACGTTGAAGATTCCCGACGTCTTCGGGTTGTCGAGGAAGTGCAGGTTCACCTGCACGGCATCGTCCACGGAGATGAAGTCGCGCCGCTGCTCCCCCGGGCCGTAGCCGCCGCTGCCCTCGAAGAGGCGCACCCGCCCGGAGGCGAGGTACTGGCCGAAGAAATGGAACGCGACCGAGGCCATGCGGCCCTTGTGGGCCTCGCGGGGGCCGTAGACGTTGAAGTAGCGGAAGCCCGCGAGCTGCAGGTTCATGCGCGGCAGCTCCCGGCGCACCACCTGGTCGAACAGGAACTTGGAGTAGCCGTAGACGTTGAGCGGGGCCTCGCACTCGCGCGCCTCGCGGAACACCTTGCCCGCGCCGTAGACCGAGGCCGACGAGGCATAGATCAGGCGCACCGAGCGCGCGCGGCACCAGCGCAGCAGGGCCATGGAGTACTCGTAGTTGTTCTCCATCATGTAGCGCCCGTCGGACTCCATCGTGTCCGAGCAGGCGCCCTGGTGCAGCACGGCGGCCACCTTGCCGTCGTACGTGCCCGCGTCGAGCCGGCGCAGGAAGTCGCGCTTGTCGACGAAGTCGGCGATCTCGAGGTCGCGCAGGTTCGCGACCTTGTCCGCCCGCGAGAGGTTGTCGACCGCGATGATGTCGCGCTCGCCGCGCTCGTTGAGCGCGCGCACGAGGTTGGAACCAATAAAACCCGCCGCCCCCGTAACGATCAGTGCCATGCTTTTCCTCGGCGGGTTTCAGTGGAGACTAACCTGCCATGGCAGGTTATGTCGGAGCTAAAGCCGGCGGCGCCGGTGACGATCAATGCCATGAGTTCAGTGTCTCGAAGCGAGGCTCTCTGCGAGCTCCCCGGGTTGGACGACGGCGGTGCCGAGCTTGGCGACGACGATGCCGGCGGCATGGTTGGCGACGCGCATCGCCTCGTGCAGGGGCGCGCCGCCCGCCACCATGAGGGCCAGCACCGCGATCACGGTGTCGCCCGCGCCGCTCACGTCGTAGACCTCGCGCGCGCGCGTGTGCTCGTGGTGGCTCTCGGTCGCGGTGAAGAGCGACATCCCCTCCTCGCTGCGCGTGACGATGAGCGCCTCGAGGTCGAACTCGGCGCGCAGCTGCTGCGCGCGGCGCTCGAGGTCGGCCTCGTCCTTCCAGCGCCCGGCGACTTCGCGGAACTCGGAGCGGTTCGGGGTGAGCAGCGTCGCGCCGCGGTAGCGCTCGTAGTCGGAGCCCTTGGGATCGACCAGCACGGGCTTGCCGGCGGCGCGCGCGGCCGCGATCATGCGGTCGACATGGGCGAGCGTCCCCTTGCCGTAGTCGGACAGGACGACCACGTCGGCGGCGTCCACGAGGCGGCGGTATTCGTCGAGCTTGGCGTCGAGCACCTCGCGGCCCGGCGCGCGCTCGAAGTCGATGCGCAGCAGCTGCTGCTGGTGGCCGATCACGCGCAGCTTCACGGTGGTGGTGAAGCCGGCGTCGCGATGCAGCGGACCCTGCACGTGCTCGGCCTCGAGCAGGCCCGCGAGCGAGCGGCCGGCCTCGTCCTCGCCGACCACCGAGAGCAGGCGGCAGGCCCCGCCCAGGGCGGTCACGTTGCGCGCCACGTTGGCGGCGCCGCCCGGCCGCTCCTCGGTGCGCTGGACGTGGACCACCGGCACCGGCGCTTCCGGCGAGATGCGGCTCACGTCGCCGAACCAGTAGCGGTCGAGCATGACATCGCCCACCACCAGCAGGCGGGCGCGCGCGAAGTCCTGGGGAACCTTCAAGGAGCCACCTTCGCGCGCGGCGCAACCGTTCCGGCCGCGGCAGCGTGGGTCCCGCGGCCGATGGCGTGGTACTCGAATCCGTGGGCGGCGACGACGGAGGGCTCGTAGAGGTTGCGGCCGTCGAAGATCACCGGCTGCTTGAGGACCTTGCCCAGGCCATCGAAGTCGGGGCTGCGAAAGGCCTTCCACTCGGTCATGATCACGATGGCGTCCGCGCCCTTGGCGGCGTCCAGCGCCGAGGCGGCGAACGAGACGCCGGGATCGTCCTTGTAGATGTGTCCCGCTTCCTTCATCGCGACCGGGTCGTAGCCCACGACCTGCGCGCCGCGGGCGCGCAGCGCCTCGATCACCACGCGGCTGGGCGCCTCGCGCATGTCGTCGGTGTTGGGCTTGAAGGCGAGGCCCCAGAGCGCGAAGCGGCGCCCGTCGAGGCGCTCGCCGAAGCGCCGCACGACCTTGTCCACGAGCACGGCCTTCTGGCGGTCGTTCGCGGCCTCGACCGCGCCCACGACCTTGAGCTCCAGGCCGTGCTCGGCCGCCGTCCGGATCAGCGCCGAGACGTCCTTGGGGAAGCAGGAGCCGCCGAAGCCCGCGCCCGGGTAGAGGAAGTGATAGCCGATGCGCGGATCGGAGCCGATGCCCACGCGCACGTGCTCGATGTCGGCGCCCAGCTTCTCGGCCAGCAGCGCGAGCTCGTTCATGAACGAGATGCGCGTGGCGAGCATCGCGTTGGCGGCGTACTTGGTGAGCTCGGCCGAGCGGATGTCCATCACCTGCAGGCGCTCGTGGTTGCGCTGGAAGGGCGCATAGAGCTCGCGCATGGTGGCGATCGCCTCCGGGTCCTCGGCGCCGATCACGATGCGGTCGGGGCGCATGAAATCCTCGACCGCCGCGCCTTCCTTGAGGAACTCGGGGTTGGAAACCATCGCGAACGGCAAGCTCTCGCGGCGCTCGGCCAGGACCTCGGCGATGGCGGCACGCACCTTGTCGGCGGTGCCGACCGGGACCGTGGACTTGTCCACGACCACGCGCGGGCCGTCCATGTGGCGGGCGATGCCGCGCGCGGCGGCGAGGACGTACTGCAGGTCCGCCGACCCGTCCTCGCCCGGGGGCGTGCCGACCGCGATCATCTGCACGCGGGCATAGCGCGCGGCCTGCGCGGGGTCGGTCGTGAACGAGAGCCGGCCCGCGGCCACGTTGGCGTGGACGATCCCCTGCAGCCCGGGCTCGTAGATGGGAATCTCGCCGGCGCGCAGGCGCTCGATCTTGCCCGCGTCGACGTCGAGGCAAAGGACATCGTTGCCCACGTCCGCGAGACAGGCGCCGGTCACGAGGCCCACGTAGCCGGTGCCGATGATGCTCACTTTCATGCCGCCATTCCTTCCTTCAGGGACTGCCGGATCGCCGCGAGCGTGGCCGCGGGATCCCTGGACTGGGTGACCGGGCGCCCGATCACGAGATAATCCGCGCCGCGGCGCACCGCCTCGACCGGAGACACCACCCGCGACTGGTCGCCGCGCGCGTCCGATTCGAGCCGGATGCCGGGCGTGACGAGCAGGAAGCCCGGCGCAGTCGCGCTGCGAAGGCGTGGCGCTTCCTCCGCCGAGCACACCACGCCGTCGAGGCCGCATTCGCGGGCGAGGCGCGCCAGGCGCTCCGCATTGTCCGCCGCCGTGCCCGAGAAGCCCACGCGAGCGAGCTCGGCATCGGCAAGGCTCGTGAGGATCGTGACGCCGATCAGCAGTGGCGCGGGGCCTTCGACCGAGTCGACCGCCTCGCGCGCGGCACGCATCATCGCCTCGCCGCCGCTCGCGTGCACGTTGAGCATCCACACGCCGAGGCGCGCGGCCGAACGGCACGCGCCGGCGACCGTGTTGGGGATGTCGTGGAACTTGAGGTCGAGGAACACTTCGTGCCCGGCCTTCCGGAGCTGCTCGACCACCGCGGGCCCGGCCGCCACGAAGAGCTCCTTGCCCACCTTCACGCGGCACAGGGCCGGGTCGAGCCGGGCGGCAACCTCCAGCGCCCCACGGGCATCGGCAGCGTCGAGGGCGACGATCACGCGCCTATTGTCCAATCTGCATCCTTGCCAGGTGGCGCCCGGCGCCGTCGAGCTCCGCGGTGCGGCGCGGCGGGAACGTCTCCCAGCCCCCGCACGCCGGGCACTGCCAGAAGAACTGGCGGGCCTTGAAGCCGCAGTTCGAGCACAGGTACACCGCGAGCGCCTGCGCGTGCGAGTGCACCAGGTTCTTCATGAGCTGCAGGTCCTGCCGCCGCTCGGGCGGGGCGCGCAGGAGCTCGGCGTCGATCAGGTGGTCGAGGCCCACGAGCGTGGGATTGCGCCGCACCTCGTCGCGCACCAGGCGCCACGCGGCCTCGTCGCCCTCGTGCTCGGCCGTGGCCTGGTAGACGACGTTCAGCAGGTCGAGGCCCGGGTAGCGGTGCTGCAGCCCGCGCAGCAGCGTGAGCCCCTCGCCCAGGCGCCCGAGCACCTTGTAGCTCTCGAGCATGCCCTCGGCGACGAGGCCGAAGTACTGAGGATCCTGCGCCTCGATCGACTTCCACGCCTCGAGCGCCTCGTCGTGGCGGCCGTCGCGCGCGAGCCACTCGCCGCGCAGCAGGTTCGCGCGCACGCACTTGCGGTTCGACTCGAGCGCCTCGGCCAGGCGCGCCTGCGCGGCGTCGTTGCGCCCGTGCACGCGCTCGGTGGTGGCGATCTCGCACAGGTAGTTCGCGATCTCGCGCTGGTAGTTGCGCCGCGCGCTCACCTCCAGCTTGCGCGCCGCATCCACCGCCTTTTCCCAGTCCTTCTCCTGGATGTAGATGTCGAGCAGCTGCCGGTGCACCTCGGGCGAGGGCTCGGCCTCGGCCATCTTCGCGAGCACCTCCTCGGCGTGCTCGAGCAGGCCCGCCTTGAAGTAGTCCTGCGCGAGCTCGAACGAGGCCTCGCGCCGCGTGTCGGGCGGCAGGTCGTCGCGCTTCACCAGGTCCTGGTGCATGCGGATCGCGCGGTCGACCTCGCCGCGCCGGCGGAAGAGGCTGCCGAGGGCGAACTGCAGCTCGACCGTCTGCGGGTTCTCCTTGGCCACCTGCAGGAACGACTCGATCGCCTTGTCGGGCTGCTCGTTCAGCAGGAAGTTGAGGCCCTTGAAGTAGGACGAGGGCATCGCCCGCGACTCCGAGAGCAGCGACTTGATGTCGACGCGCGCGGCCACCCATCCCATGCCGAAGAACACCGGCAGGGCGAGCAGCCACCAGAGCTCGAACTCCATCGGCCGTCCTAGGGCGCGGGCGGGACGGGCGGAGGCCCGGCCGGCACGGGCATCGCCGTCGCTGGCGCGGCCGGCGCGATCGCCGCGAGCGCCGCCTGCTTCTCCACGACGCGGCGCAGCCGGCCGAGCTCGCGGCGCTGGCGGATCACGGTGGGCACCCAGGCGAGCAGGCCGATGACCACGCCCGCCACGAAGACGACCAGCAGCACGAACACGAGCGGGGCCTGCAGCGTCTGGTCGGGCAGCCCGTGGAGCGTGACCATCTGCGCGTTCTTGACGGCGAACCACACCAGCACCACGACGATGGCCAGGCGCACGATCCAGACGACGGCTTGCATGGGCGGTGTCCCGTTCGGTCAAAAAAAACGGCAGGCCGTGGTTCCGGCCCGCCGTCGCGTTCTCTCAGGCGAGGGCTGGATCATCCCTCGTGATAGTCCACCCTCTCGCGCAGCTCCTTGCCCGCCTTGAAATGCGGCACGTACTTGCGCGGCACCTGGACCTTCTCTCCGGTCTTGGGATTGCGCCCGGTGCGCGGCGGCCGGTAGTTCAGCCCGAAGCTGCCGAAGCCGCGGATCTCGATGCGATTGCCGGACGCCAGCGTCTGGGACATGGCGTCCAGCATCGTCTTGACCGCGAGCTCGGCATCCTTCGGTGCCAGCTGGCTATGGCGCGCGCTCAACAGCTCGATGAGCTGCGACTTCGTCATGGCGCGATCTCCCCCTTCTTGGCTCTTCGTATCGGGCCCTTCTATTCCTTGTCCTTCGCCGCGCCGAGCTTCGCCTTCAGCAGCGCGCCAAGGTTGGTCGTGCCCGCGCTGCCGCTCGTCTCGGCGGTGTGCTTCTTGAGCGCGTCGGCCTCTTCGGCCGCGTCCTTCTGCTTGATCGACAGGTTGATCGAGCGGCTCTTGCGGTCGATGTTGATGATGACGGCCTCGACTTCCTGGCCTTCCTGCAGGTGCTTGCTCACGTCCTCGACACGGTCGCGGGCGATCTCGGAGGCACGCAGGTAACCCTCGACGTCCTTCTCGAGCTCGATCACGGCGCCCTTGGACTCGATCGACTTGACCGTGCCCTTCACGATGGCGCCCTTGTCGTGCGTCGAGACGAAGTTGCCGAACGGGTCGCCGCCCAGCTGCTTGATGCCGAGCGAGATGCGCTCGCGCTCGACGTCGATCGACAGCACCACGGTCTCGACCTCGTCGCCCTTCTTGAGCGACTTGACCGCTTCCTCGCCCGGCGCCTGCCAGGAGAGGTCCGAGAGGTGCACCAGGCCGTCGATGTTGCCCGGCAGGCCGATGAACACGCCGAAGTCGGTGATCGACTTGATCACGCCCTTCACCTTGTCGTTCTTCTTGTGGTTCATCGCGAACTCTTCCCACGGGTTCGGCATGCACTGCTTCATGCCGAGCGAGATGCGGCGGCGGTCCTCGTCGATCTCGAGGATCATCACCTCGACCTCGTCGCCGAGCGACACCACCTTCGCGGGATGCACGTTCTTGTTGGTCCAGTCCATCTCGGAGACGTGCACCAGGCCCTCGATGCCGCTCTCGATCTCGACGAACGCGCCGTAGTCGGTGATGTTGGTCACCTTGCCGAAGAGGCGCGTGCCCTGCGGGTAGCGGCGCGAGATGCCGATCCACGGGTCCTCGCCCAGCTGCTTGAGGCCCAGCGAGACGCGGTTCTTCTCGGCGTCGAACTTGAGGATCTTGGCGGTGACCTCGTCGCCCACCGACAGCACTTCCGTCGGGTGCTTCACGCGGCGCCATGCCAGGTCGGTGATGTGCAGCAGGCCGTCGATGCCGCCCAGGTCCACGAACGCGCCGTAGTCGGTGATGTTCTTGACCACGCCCTTGACGATGGCGCCTTCCTTCAGCGTCTCGAGGAGCTGCTGGCGTTCGACGCCGGCGGTCTCCTCCATGACGGCGCGGCGCGAGACCACGACGTTGTTCCTCTTGCGGTCGAGCTTGATGACCTTGAACTCTAGCTCCTTGCCCTCGAGGTGCGAGGTGTCCTTCACGGGGCGCAGGTCCACGAGCGAGCCCGGGAGGAAGGCGCGGATGCCGTTCACCATGACGGTGAGGCCGCCCTTGACCTTGCCGGAAACAACGCCCTTGATGATCGAGCCGGCGGCGAGCGCGTCGTCCAGGCTCGTCCATGCGGCGAGCTTCTTGGCCTTGTCGCGCGAGAGCTTGGTGGCGCCGAAGCCGTCTTCGAGGGCTTCGATCGCGACCGAGACGAAATCGCCCGGCTTCACTTCGACCTCGCCGCGGTCGTTCTTGAATTCTTCGGTGGCGATGGTGCTTTCGGACTTCAGGCCCGCGTTGACGATCACGACGTTCGGGTCGACCGAGACGACCTCAGCGGTGATCACTTCGCCGACGCGCATCTCCTGGCGGGAGAGCGACTCCTCGAAGAGGGCGGCAAAGCTGTTTTCGGCAGCGGGGTTGGTGGGGTTGGTGGAAGTTTGGGCCAGCATTGGACTAGCGTGACTTTCGGAAAAACGGCCGGGGCCGTCGTTGATGTTCGTCAGGCGGGCGCTCTTGAGCTAACCCCCTGACACCCTTGGGTTTTACTGCCTTTCCCGCCACCAGCCAAGGATTTTCGCCACCGCCTGCTCGGCGGAAATCCCGGTGGTATCGAGAAAAATCGCGTCGGGATAATGCTTTAGCGGCGCCACGGGTCTCGCGCTGTCGCGCTCGTCGCGGCGTCGCAGCTCCTCCACGACGTCAGCCATTTTCGCATACATTCCCTTTTCCTTCAACTGCTTATAGCGCCGCTCGGCACGGGTGGCGAGGTCCGCGGTCAGAAACACCTTGAGCGGGGCGTCGGGGAAGACAATCGCGCCCATGTCGCGCCCGTCGGCCACCAGCCCTGGAGGGCGCCGCAGGGCCCTCTGGCGGCCGAGCAGCGCCGTGCGCACGGCCGGCTGGGCGGCGACCTGCGAGGCCGCCACGCCCACCTCTTCCGAGCGCAGGGCTTTCCCCACGTCCCTGCCCGAGAGCCACGGCCGGCCATCGCGAAAGTCGATTTCCATCGCCGCGGCGACCCGGGCGAGGGCGGGCTCGTCGGCGAGGCCCACGCGTGCCTCGCGCGCAGCCAGCGCCACGAGGCGGTAGAGGGCGCCGCTGTCGAGGTAGTGGAATCCCAGCTCGGCAGCCACCTGGGCCGCCACGGTCCCCTTGCCGGAGGCCGAGGGGCCGTCGATGGCGATCACCGGTACGGGGCCGGACCCAGACCCCGGTTGTCCGCCCATGCCGCTAGGACACCAGCCGCTCGAAGGCGGCGAAGTAGTCCGGGAACGTCTTCGCGACGCAACCCGGGTCGTTGATCTTGACCGGACGGGGACCAAAGGCCGCGAGCGAAAAGCACATCGCCATGCGATGGTCGTCGTACGTTTCGATCGGCACCGTGGCGGTGGTCGAGGTGCGCCGGCTGATCATGTCCAGCGGCGGGAAGATGCGCAGGAAGTCCGCGCCCTCCTGCACCCGCGCGCCGAATCTCTTCAGCTCCGTGGCCATGGCGCTGATGCGATCGGTCTCCTTCACGCGCCAGCTCGCGATGCGCCGCAGGATGCAGGGCCCGTCGGCGAAGAGCGCGAGCACCGCGGCCGTCATCGCGGCATCCGGGATCGCGCTCATGTCGAGGTCGAAGGCCTTGAAGGGCGGGCGGCCCGAGCACTCGATCCAGTCCTCGCCCATGTCGATGCGCGCGCCAAGCTGCTGCAGCACCTCGGTGAAGCGCACGTCACCCTGCGCGCTGGCGCGGCCAACCCCCTCCACGCGCACCGGCCCGCCGCCCAGCGCGCCGGCGGCGAGGAAATACGACGCCGTGGAAGCGTCGCCCTCGACCGCGTAGGTCGGTGGCGCAACGTAGCCGCTGCCCGCCGGGATCGAGAACGCCTTGCCCTCCTCGTTCCCGACCTTCACGCCGAAGCTTTCCATCAGTTTCAGGGTGAGGTCGACGTAGGGACGCGACGTGAGCTCGCCCTCGACCTCGACGCGCGCTTCATCGCCCGCCCACGCGAGGGCCATCAGCACGGCCGACACGAACTGGCTCGAGACGTCGCCGCGAATGCGCACCGTCGACGCGGCGCCTGCCGCGCGCGGCCCGACGGACAGCGGCGGGAACCCGGCGTTGCCCAGGTAGTCGATCTGCGCGCCCGCTCCCCGCAAGGCCTCGACGAGGTCGCCGATGGGCCGCTCGTGCATGCGCGGCACGCCCTTCACGACGTAGGTGCCGTCCGCGAAGGCGAGCGCTGCGGTGAGCGAGCGTGCCGTCGTTCCCGAGTTGCCCATGAAGAGCTCGGCCGCCTTCACCGGAAAGCCGGCGCGGCGGCCGACGCCGGTCACCCGCACGCAGCCGGGCTTGTCGAGGGTCTCGACGCCGACGCCCAGGGCGCTCAGCGCGTCACGCATCACGGTGGTGTCGTCGGACTCGAGCACGCCGGTGAGCAGCGTCGTGCCCTCGGAAAGCGCGGCGAGCAGCAGCGCGCGGTTGGAGATGCTCTTCGATCCGGGCAGCCGGATGCGACCGAGCGCGCGCGTGACCTGGTGGAGGTAGAGGGCTTCCATGGTCACTCGCTCGGCGGGGAGCGGCGCGGGCCGGGACCCAGCGCCTGGCGGCTCGCGCGCGCCTCCGCCATGAGGCGCTGCAGGCCGGGGCCGTCGCCGCGATCGACGAGCTCGCGGAACACCGCCAGGCGCGCGCCGTAGCGATCGAGCTCCTCCAGCAGCGCGGCGCGATTCTGCAACGCGATGTCGCGCCACATCTCGGGCGAGCTCGCCGCGATGCGCGTGAAGTCGCGGAAGCCGCCCGCCGCGAAGGCGAACAGCTCCGCGGCGTCCGGCCGCGAGGCAATCTCCGAGACGAGCGAGAAGGAAAGCAGGTGCGGCAGGTGGCTCACCGCGGCGAAGATGCGGTCGTGCCGCGCCGCGTCGAGCAGGCTCACGCGCCCGCCGGCCGCCTCCCAGCAGGTGCGCACGAGATCGACCGCGTCGGCCGCCGTCTCCGGCGCGGGTGACAACACGACGCGCGCCCCCTTGAACAGCTCCGGCGTGGCGGCCTCGACACCCGAGGCCTCGCGCCCCGCGATCGGGTGGCCGGGGACGAAGCGCGGGAAATGACCGCGCAGCTCCGCGCGCGCCACCGAGGTGACGTCCTCCTTGGTGCTGCCGACGTCCGTCACGACCGCGCCGGGCTCGAGCGCGAGGGCGACGTCGTGCAGGACCGGGCCGATGGCCCGCACCGGCACCGCGATCACCACCAGGTCGGCACCGACCGCAGCGTCGGACACGGACTCCGCAGCGGTGTCGATGACGCCCAGCGCCGCGGCGCGCTCCAGCGCCTCGGGGTTGCGGTCCACGCCGATGAGCGTGGCCACCCCGCCGGCGCGACGCAGCGCCAGCGCGAAGGACCCGCCGATGAGGCCCACGCCGACGATGGCCACGCGCTTGAGGCGGCGCATCAGGGCTCCAGCGTGTTGCGCAGCGTCGCCGCGAGAGCGGCGAGGAAGCGCTCGTTGTGCTCGGGCAATCCCACGGTGACGCGCAGGTAATCGGGCAAGCCATAGCCCGCGATGGGGCGCACGATCACGCCCGCGGCAAGGAGCTCGCCGTACACACGCCCCATGTCCGGGCCGATGCGCACGGTGATGAAGTTGGCGCGCGAAGGGATGTATTCCAGCCCGAGGCGCGCGAGCCCCGCCGCAAGCTGCTCCAGGCCGGCGGCGTTCACCGCGCGGCTGCGCTCGATGAATTCGGTGTCGCCGAGCGCGGCGCACGCGGCCACCATGGCCAGGTGGTTCACGTTGAACGGCTGGCGTACCCGATTCATGATCTCGATCACGTCGGGATGGGCGATGCCGTAGCCCACGCGCAGCCCCGCGAGCCCATAGGCCTTCGAAAGGGTGCGCGAGATGACGAGGTTGGGATAGCGCGCGAGCCAGCCGGGGGTCGGGCTCCTCAGGCCATCGGGGAGGTACTCCTCGTATGCCTCGTCCAGCACCAGCAGCACGGAGGGCGGCAGCCTCCGCGCCAACGCCTCGATTTCCGGCCAGGGGCTGAAGGTGCCCGTGGGATTGTTCGGGTTGGCGAGGAAGACGATGCGCGTGTCCTCGCGCACTGCGCGGGCCATCGCCTCGAGGTCGTTGCCGAGTTGGCGTGCCGGCACCTCGAGCCCGGTGGCCCCGATCGCCTGCACCACGAGCGGATACACCATGAACGCGTGCTGCGAGTACACCGCCGAGTCGGCGGGACGCAGGAACGCGCGACCCACCAGTTCCAGCACGTCGTTCGAGCCGTTGCCGAGCACGAGGTTCTCGGGCGACACGCCCAGGCGCGCGCACAGGGCGCGCTTGAGCTCGTAGCCGCTGCCGTCGGGGTAGTAGTTGAGGCTGCCGAGCGCGCCGCGAATCGCCTCCACCGCCTTCGGCGAGGGTCCCAGCGGGTTCTCGTTCGACGCCATCTTGAGGATGGACTCCTCGGCGATGCCGAGCTCGCGCGCGGTCTCCGCGATCGGCTTGCCGGGAACGTAGGGGGCGATCGCGCGCACGTTCGGTGGCGCCAGGTCGCGCAGGGAGAAGTCCTTCGCGTTCATCTCAGATCACCGCGGCGGGATAGGAGCCGAGCACCTTGATGTAGCCGGCGATGCGCCCGACGTCCGCGAGCGCCTCGGCCACCTGCGGGTCGTCGCGGTGCCCCTCGATGTCGACGAAGAAAAGGTACTCCCACAGCGCCTCGCGCGAGGGACGCGACTCGAACTTGGTCATCGAGACACCGCGCGAGGCGAAGGGCGTGAGCATCTCGTACACGGCACCGGCGCGATTCTTCGCCGACAGCACCATGGAAGTCTTGTCGCGCCCCGAGGGCGCGGGCTGGTAGTCCCCGAGCACGAGGAAGCGGGTGGTGTTGTTGGGCTCGTCCTCGATGTTGGGCTCGAGGATGGTGAGCCCGTAGTGCGCGGCCGCGGCCTCGCCCGCGACGGCGGCCGAGGCCGGCTCCTCGGCGGCGCGGCGCGCCGCCTCGGCGTTGCTCGCCACGGCGACGCGCTCGGCATGCGGCAGCTTCGCGTTCAGCCACTCGTGGCACTGGCCGAGGGACTGGCCGTGCGAGAACACGCGGCGGATGTCGCCGAAGCTGGCCGGCGGCACCTTCGCCATGAGGTTGTGGTGGATGCGCACGATCACCTCGCCGCATACGCGCATCGGCGTGCGCGGCATGAGGTCGAGCGAGCGGCCCACCGCGCCTTCGGTCGAGTTCTCCACCGGCACCACGCCGAAGTCCGCGGCGCCCGACTCCACCGAACGGAACACCTCGTCGATCGAGGGCGCCGGCAGACCGACGGCGCCGTGGCCGAAATGCTTCATCGTCGCGCTCTCGCTGAACGTTCCGCGCGGGCCGAGGTAGGCCACGGTGATGGGACGCTCGAGCGCGAGGCAGGCCGACATGATCTCGCGGAACAGCAGCGCGATCGTCTCGCCCGAGAGCGGCCCGCGGTTCGCCTCCTTGATCCGGCGCAGCACCTGTGCCTCGCGCTCGGGCCGGTAGGCCTGGCCCACCTTGAGCGTGCCGATCTCGCGGGCGAGACGCGCGCGCTCGCTCAGCGCCTCGAGGATGCGCAGGTTCACCTCGTCGATGCGGCCGCGCAGCCGCTCGAGCTCCGTGTCGCTCACGCGCCTTGCGCCTGGCCGAGCGGCAGCGACCGCACCGAGAGCACGCCGTGGATGCGGCCGATGCGCGCGACCAGTTCCGGGGCGGCGGCGCTGTCGAGGTCGACGAGCGTGTACGCCATGTCCCCGCGGGACTTGTTGACCATGTTGTGGATGTTGAGGCCGGCTTGAGCCATCGTAGTCGAAATCTGTCCCAGCATGTTGGGCACGTTGGCATTCGCGATCGCGATTCGATGCTCCGATTCGCGCGCCATCTCGACGTTCGGGAAATTGACGGCGTTGCGAATCGTGCCGTGCTCGAGGAACTCGCGCAGCTGGTCGACCACCATGGTCGCGCAGTTTTCCTCGGCTTCCTCGGTCGAGGCGCCGAGGTGCGGCAACGCCAGCACGCCGGCATTGCCCTGGAGGCGCGCGCTGGGAAAGTCGGTCACGTAACGCCCGAGCCGCCCCGAGGCGAGCGCGTCCACCACCGCCTGGTCGTCCACCACGCCCTCGCGCGAGAAGTTGAGCAGCACGAGCCCGCGCCGCGCGGCCGCGAGGCGCTTCGCATCGACGAGATGGCGCGTGTGCTCCAGCAGCGGCACGTGCAGCGTCGCGAAGTCCGAGCCCTTGAGGACCTCCTCGATGCTCTGCGCCTTGCGCACCGAGGCGGGCAGGCGCCACGCGGCGTCCACCGTGATCTCGGGGTCGTAGCCCATCACCCTCATCCCGAGCCGGATCGCGGTATCGGCCACGAGCCCGCCGATCGCGCCCAGCCCGATCACGCCCAGCGTGCGCCCGGGGAGCTCGATGCCCGCGAACTGCTTCTTGCCGTCCTCGACGCGCTTGTCGAAATCCGCGCCGGGCGCGAGCTGCGCGACGTAGGCCGCCGCCGGCACGAGGTTGCGCGCGGCCGCGAGCATGGCCGCGAGCACGAGCTCCTTCACCGCGTTCGCATTGGCGCCGGGTGCGTTGAACACCGGGATGCCCCGCCGGCTCGCTTCGTCCACGGGAATGTTGTTCACCCCGGCGCCGGCGCGCCCGATCGCCTTCACCGACGGCACCAGCTCGGCGGGCGTGAGCACGTGCGAGCGCATGAGCAGCGCATCGGGATCGGCCAGGCCCTTGCCCACCTGGTAGAGCGGCGCGGAGAAACGCTCCAGGCCGCTGGCCGAGATTGCGTTGTAGACGGCGATGCGAAAGGGCACGGGGTCCCGTCAGGCGCGCTTGCGGCGGAACTCTTCCATGTACTCGACCAGCGCCTCGACGCCCTCGGACGGCATGGCGTTGTAGATCGACGCGCGCATGCCGCCCACCGAGCGATGGCCCTTCAGCTGCGACAGGCCGCGCGCCTCGGCACCCTCGAGGAACGCCGCGTCGAGCGCCGGATCGCGCAGCGTGAACGGCACGTTCATGCGCGAGCGGTCCTCTTTCGCGACGGGATTGGCGTAGAAGTCCTGCGAGTCGAGGTAGGCGTAGAGCCGCTTCGCCTTGGCGATGTTGGCGCGCTCGATCCCGGCAAGGCCGCCGCGCTCGAGCAGCCATTTGAAGGTAAGGCCCGCGAGGTAGAGCGAGAACGTGGGCGGCGTGTTGAGCATGGAGTCGTTCTTCGCCTGGATCGCGTAGTTGAGGACGTCGGGCGTCTCCTTCATCGCGCCGCCCAGGAGGTCTTCACGCACGATCACCACCACGAGCCCGGCGGGCCCGATGTTCTTCTGCGCGCCGGCGTAGATGACGCCGAACCTCGACACGTCGATCGGCCGCGAGAGGATGTGGGACGACATGTCCGCGACCAGGGGCGTGGCGCCGGTGTCCGGAGTGAACGGAAATTCGACCCCGCCGATCGTCTCGTTGGTGCAGACGTGGAGATAGGCCGCGTCGGACGAGCGCTTCCACGCCGGTTGCTTCGGCACGTAGGTGAAGTTGCGGTCCTCGCTCGAGGCCACGACGTTCACCTGCGCGAACTTGCGCCCCTCGGCGATCACCTTCTGCGACCACACGCCCGTGTTCACGACGTCGATCACCTTGCCGCCGCGCAGCAGGTTCATCGGCACGGCGGCGAACTGCGCCGTGGCCCCGCCCTGCAGGAAGAGCACCTTGTAGCTCGCGGGAATGGCCAGGAGCTTGCGCAGGTCGGCCTCGGCCTCGGCGGCGATGGCGACGAACTCCTTGCCGCGATGGCTCATCTCCATCACGGACATGCCGGCCTGGTGCCAGTTGACCAGCTCCCACTTGGCCTTCTCCAGCACTTCGACCGGCATGGTGGCCGGCCCCGCGCCGAAGTTGAAGATGCGCGCGGCCGGCTTGGTGCTAGTGGCGCGTCGGACCGCCCTCGCCGGGCTCTTCGCCGGGCGCGTGACCTTCCTCGCCGCCTTCTTCACCGGCGGCGCCTTCGCCGCCTGCCTCTTCGCCTTGCGCTTCACCGTGGTTGCCGCCGTTGCCGTTTTCGCCATTTTCGTCGTCGCGGTCGAGGATGCACTGCAGGCCCGAGAGCTTCTCGCCCTCGCCCAGGTTGATGAGCGTGACACCCTGCGTGGAGCGGCTCATCTCGCGGATCTCGTTGACGCGCGTGCGGATCAGCACGCCGCCCGAGGTGATCAGCATGATCTCATCCTCCGGCGACACCAGCGTCGCGGCGACCACCTTGCCGTTGCGCTCCGAGGTCTGGATCGCGATCATGCCCTGCGTGCCGCGCCCGTGCCGCGTGTACTCGGCGATCGGCGTGCGCTTGCCGTAGCCGTTCTCGGTGGCCGTGAGCACGCTCTGGCTCTCGTTCTCGGCCACGAGCAGCGCGATCACCCTGCCTCCCTTGGTGAGGTTCATGCCGCGCACGCCGCGGGCGCCGCGGCCCATGGGGCGCACGTCGTTCTCGTCGAAGCGCACCGCCTTGCCCTCGTCGGAGAAGAGCATCACGTCGTGCTTGCCGTCGGTGACGGCCACCCCGACCAGGCAATCGCCTTCGTCCAGGTCCACCGCGATGATCCCCGACGGGCGCGGGCGCGAGTAGTCGGCGAGCGAGGTCTTCTTCACCACGCCTTCCTGGGTGGCGAAGAACACGAAGCGGTCTTCGCGGAACTCGCGCACCGGCAGGATCGCGTTGATGCGCTCGTCGTCGTCCATCTTGAGGATGTTCACGATCGGCTTGCCGCGCGAGGTGCGGCTGCCCTGCGGCACCTCGTAGACCTTGATCCAGTAGACCTTGCCCTTGTTCGAGAAGCACAGCACGTAGTCGTGCGTGTTGGCGATGAACAGCTTCTCGATGAAGTCGTCCTCGCGCGTGGCCGCCGCCTGCTTGCCGCGCCCGCCGCGCTTCTGCGACCGGTATTCGGCCAGCGGCTGCGACTTGATGTAGCCCGCGTGGGAGAGCGTCACGACCACGTCCTCGGGCGCGATCAGGTCCTCGAGCTGCAGGTCGGCGCCGTTCACCACGATCTCGCTGCGGCGCTCGTCGCCGAACTCGCGCTTGATCTCGGCCAGCTCCTCGCTGATGATCGCCGAGACGCGCTCCGGGCGCGACAGGATGTCGAGCAGGTCCTCGATCGTCGCGATCACCTCGCGGTACTCGGACAGGATCTTGTCCTGCTCGAGGCCCGTGAGCCTCTGCAGCTGCATCTCGAGGATCTTCTGCGCCTGGGGCTCGGAGAGCCGGTAGCCGCCCGAAGACAGGCCGAACTCCTTCGGCAGGCTCTCGGGGCGGTAGAGGTCGGCGGCGGAACGCTGCAGCATCTGCTCGACCAGCGTCGAGCGCCACTCGCGCCCCATGAGCGCTTCCTTGGCCGCCGCGGGCGTGGCGGCCGCCTTGATGAGCGCGATCACCTCGTCCACGTTGGACAGCGCCACCGCGAGGCCTTCCAACACGTGCGCGCGATCGCGTGCCTTCCTCAGGCTGTAGGCCGTGCGGCGCGTGACCACCTCGCGCCGGTGGCGCAGGAACGCTTCCAGCAGCTGCTTCAGGTTCAGCACGCGCGGCTGGCCGTCGACCAGCGCGACCATGTTCATGCCGAACGTCTCCTGCATCTGCGTGAGCTTGTACAGGTTGTTCAGCACGATCTCGGGGACTTCGCCGCGCTTCAACTCGATCACGATGCGCATGCCGCCCTTGTCGGACTCGTTGCGCAGGTCGGCGATGCCCTCGATGCGCTTCTCGCGCACCAGGTCGGCGATCTTGATGAGCAGCGCGTCGCCGCCCACCTGGTACGGCAGCTCGTCGACGATGATCGCCTGCTTGCCGGCCTTGTCGGAGTCCTCGACGTGGGTGCGCGCGCGCATCACCACGCGCCCGCGACCCGTGCGATAGCCCTCCTTCGCGCCGGCGGTGCCGTAGATGATTCCCGCCGTGGGGAAATCGGGCGCCGGCACCAGGCGGATCAACTCCTCGATGTCGATCGCGGGATCCTTCAGCAGCGCGAGCGCCGCAGCGACCACTTCACCGAGGTTGTGCGGCGGGATGTTGGTCGCCATGCCCACGGCGATGCCGGCCGAACCGTTGACCAGCAGGTTGGGAAACTTGGCCGGCAGGACCGAGGGCTCGACCTCCTTGCCGTCGTAGTTCGGCACGAAGTCGACGGTGTCCATGTCGATGTCGGCAAGCAACTCGCCGGCGATCTTCTGCAGGCGCGACTCCGTATATCGGTAGGCCGCGGGGGAGTCGCCATCGACCGAGCCGAAGTTGCCCTGCCCGTCGATCAGCACGTAGCGCATCGAGAAGTCCTGCGCCATGCGTACCAGCGATTCGTAGGTGGCGGTGTCGCCGTGCGGGTGGTACTTGCCGAGCACGTCCCCGACCACGCGCGCGCACTTCACGTAGGGCCGGTTCCACACGTTGTTGGCTTCCTGCATCGCGAAAAGGATGCGGCGGTGGACTGGCTTCAACCCGTCCCGGACATCCGGCAGCGCCCGGCCGACGATCACGCTCATTGCATAGTCGAGATAGGAGCGGCGCATCTCCTTCTCGAGGCTGATCGGGTGGGTTTCCTTGGCGAATTGTTCCATGTAAGTGCTTGTTTTAGCTCTTAAATTTCGATGCGGGCAAACAGAAATTCTAGCACAGGCGGCGGGCACTTGCCACCGCCCCGGGTGATCCAAGCCCTTGTGGTAAAAAAGCAACTCGGCGGGAGCAGACTGTTGCTAAAAGCCCCACTTTTGGTTGTCGAAGGGAAGGGCCTTTGTGTATGATGCTGCGAGCAAGTTCGGCTTGAGCCTCAGACAAAAAAGCCCCCATCAAACAATCATCCAAATCCTCTTGGGAGTACCGAATATGAAGATTTCCTCGCTTGGGCTGACGCTTTGCGCGATGGCGCTGGCCGCGGGTTCGGCATCCGCAAATGTCGGCCCGAATCTGGAGGACGCGTCGGGCAAGGCGGTGAAGGACGCTTCCGGTGCCTGCGTGGTGACCTCGGGTCGCACGCTGCCCGAGTGCCAGCCGGCACGTGAGGCTCCGAAGCCTGCGGCTCCCACTGCGCCCGCTGCGCCTTCCGCGCCCGCCGCCCCGGCTTCGCCCGCGGCCCCGGCCCCGGCTGCCCGTCCGGCGCCCGCCTCGGTGCGCCAGGCCGTCGTGATCCAGGCCGACGCGCTGTTCGACTTCGACAAGTCGGTGCTGCGCCCCGATGGCAAGAAGAACATCGACGACGCCGTCGCCAAGCTGAAGGGCGTGGACCTCGAGCTCGTGATCGCCACCGGCCACACCGACTCCGTCGGCTCCGACGCGTACAACCAGCGCCTGTCCGAGCGCCGCGCCGCCGCGGTCAAGGAGTACCTGGTGAGCAAGGGCATTCCGGCCTCGAAGATCACCACCATCGGCAAGGGCGAATCGCAGCCCGTGGCGACCAACAAGACGGCCGAAGGCCGCCAGAAGAACCGCCGCGTGGACATCGAGTTCAAGGGCGTTCGCCAGTAACCCGGTCCCGCAACGCAGAAAACCCCGCTCCGGCGGGGTTTTTTGTTTGGATAATCTGAAGTTGCCCATGCAGACCGTCGACACCATCGTCCATGCCGCCCACGTGCTGCCCGTGCAGCCGCGTGCCGCGCTCGCCAGCCATGCGGTCGCCATCGACCGCGGCCGCATCGTGGCGGTGCTGCCCTCGGCCGAGGCCGATGCCGGGTTCGAGGCGCGAACGACGGTACGGCTGCCGCGCCACGTGCTCATGCCGGGACTGGTGAACCTCCACTGCCATTGCGCGATGACATTGCTTCGCGGCCTGGCCGACGACGTTCCTCTCATCCGCTGGCTGTCCGAGCACATCTGGCCCGCGGAGACCCGGCACGTGAGCGACGAGTTCGTGCACGACGGCAGCCTCCTTGCGATGGCGGAGATGCTGCGTGGCGGCGTCACTTGCGTGAACGACATGTACTTCTTCCCCGAGGCCACCGCCCGGGCGGCGTTGCGTGCGGGCATGCGCGCGATGCTGGGCATCGTCGCGATCGAGTTCCCGTCGGCGTACGCCGCGGACGCCTCCGACTACCTCGCCAAGGGGTTCGCGACGCGCGATGCCTACGACGGCGAGGCGCTGCTTTCGTTCTGCCTCGCGCCGCACGCTCCCTATACGGTGAGCGACGAGACCCTGAAGCGCATCGCGGTGCTGGCCGAAGAGATCGACGCGCCGATCCACACCCATGTGCACGAGACGCGCGGCGAGATCGAGGACGGCATCGCCCAGCACGGCGTGCGACCGTTCGAGCGCCTGCGCCGCCTCGGGCTCGTCGGCCCCCGCCTGATCGCCGCGCACGCCGTGCACATGGACCCGGCCGAGCTCGACCTGATGGCGCGCGAGGGCATGCGCGTTGCCCATTGCCCGTCCTCGAACCTCAAGCTCGCGAGCGGCATCGCGCCCGTGGCGGCGATGCAGGCGCGCGGCATCATCGTCGGCGTGGGCACCGATGGAGCCGCCAGCAACAACCGACTCGACGTCCTCACCGAGGTGCGCAGCGCGGCCCTGCTCGCCAAGGGATCGAGCGGCGATGCCGCGGTAGTGGACGCGCACACGGCGCTGCGCATGGCCACGCTGGACGGGGCCACGGCCCTCGGCCTGGAATCCCAGATCGGGTCGATCGAGGCTGGAAAATGGGCGGACCTCGCCGCAGTGGAACTGGACGCCACCGAAACCCTGCCCTGCTACGACCCGGTGTCGCACGTCGTCTACGCAGCGGGGCGCGAGCACGTCACGCACGTGTGGGTTGCGGGCGAACCGCGCCTGCACGAGCGCCGCCTCAAGGGCCTGGACGAGGCCGACCTGCACGAAAAGGCGCGGTGGTGGCAAAGTCGGATCTCATGAGCACCCAACCCGACACCGCCGGCCCGGCCGACGACAACGTCGACGCCCGCGAGCTGGCGAAATTCAGCGCGCTCGCGCATCGCTGGTGGGACCCCACCAGCGAGTTCCGCCCCCTGCACGAGATCAACCCGTTGCGCCTCGGGCACATCGAGCGCCTGGCCGAGGGCCTCGCCGGCAAGCGGATCGTCGACGTCGGATGCGGCGGCGGGATCCTCGCCGAGGCGATGGCCGCGCGCGGGGCGATGGTGACCGGCATCGACCTGGCCGAAAAGCCGATCAAGGTCGCCAGGCTGCACGCGCTCGAGTCCGGGATGAAGGTGGAATACCGGCTGCAGTCGGCCGAGTCGCTCGCCGCGGAGCAGCCCGGAGGCTTCGACGTGGTCACGTGCATGGAGATGATCGAGCACGTTCCCGATCCCGCCAGCACCGTGGCCGCCTGCGCGCAACTTGCAAAGCCCGGCGGGCGCGTCTTCTTCGCGACCATCAACCGCAACGCCAAGTCGTTCCTTTTCGCGATCGTCGGCGCCGAGTACGTCCTGCGGATGCTGCCGCGCGGGACGCACGAATACGCCCGGTTCATCCGGCCGTCGGAGCTGGTCGCCCATGCCCGCGCCGCCGGGCTCGCGGCCGACGATCTCACCGGCATGACCTACAACCCCCTCACCCGAACGTACGCGCTTGGAAGCGACGTCGACGTGAACTACATCGCCGCCTTCCGCAAGTGATCCGCGCCGTGCTCTTCGACCTCGACGGCACGCTCGCCGACACCGCGCCCGACATGGCCCGCACGGTGAACGTGCTGCGCTCGCGACGTGGCCTCGCCCCGGTGCCGCTGCGGCAGGTGCGCCCGCACGTGTCCAAGGGCGCGCGCGGCATGATCTGCTCCGCCTTCGCGATCTCGACCGAGCATCCCGACTACACCGGACTGCGCGAGGAATTCTTCGAAGCCTATTCCGGCAACCTGTGCGTGGACACACGCCTCTTCCCCGGCATGGAGGGGTTGCTCGACGACCTCGAGCAGCGGGGCATCGCCTGGGGCGTGGTGACCAACAAGTTCGAGCGCTTCGCGCGCCCGGTGCTCGAGGGCCTGGGCCTCGCGCAACGCGCCTCGGTGATCGTGGGCGGCGACACCTGCCCGCGCGCCAAGCCCTTTCCCGATCCCCTGCTCTTCGCCGCCCGCGAGCTCCAGGTCGAGCCCGCCGACGCGCTCTACGTGGGCGACGACGAGCGCGACGTGCAGGCCGCCCGCGCCGCGGGCATGCCGGTGCTCGTCGCCGGGTACGGATACCTCGGCGACGGCCCGCTGCCCGAGGCGTGGGGCGCGGACGCCATCGTGGACTCGGCCGACGGGATCGGCGCATGGATCCGCGCATGATGGCGTCGGCCTCCCGCCGCCGGCTGCTGCGCGCGCTCGCGGCCGCGCCTTTCGCCCTCACGCTGCGCGCGGGCGCGCAGCCGGCGACGCAATCGCGCCTGCTGGTGCTGGTCTACCTGCACGGCGGCAACGACGGCTACAACACCTGGGTGCCCTACACCGACCCGCGCTACTACGCCTTCAGGCCGACGATCGCCGTACCGCGCGACTCGGTGATCCGCATCACCGATCGCCACGGGCTCCATCCCGAGCTCGCGCCATTGTTGCCCGCGTGGGAGGCGCGTGAGCTCGCCCTGGTGCAGGGCATCGGCTATCCCGGAGTCACGCAGCAGCACTATCGCGACACGGAGATCGCGTTCACCGCGGACGATGTCCTCCAGCTGACCGACGGCTGGGCGAGCCGGGCGCTCGCGCGCCGCGCGCGGCCCGGCACGCTCGGCGACGCCGTGGCGCTCGGCCTGCTGGACATCCGCGAGGCCGACCCGATGGGACCTTTCCGCGGCGACCGCGTGGGCGTGGTCCAGGTGCACCACGTGCAGGAGCTGCTCGCCCGCAGGCCCATCGCCGACTGCGTGCTGGACACGAACACGCGCGGCCGCGACTTCGCCGCGCGCGCAACGCAGCCCATCGCCACGCAGCTGCTGCGCACGCGCTTCCCCGAGGATCCGCTGGGCCAGGCGATGCGGGCCGTCGTGGACCTCGCGGTCGCCGACCCGCAGCTGCCCGTGGTCCACGTCACGCTGAACGGCCTGGACGGCGACAAGCACCATTCGGTGGACACGCACTGGAAGCAGCTCGACTACCACGGCAATGCCCTGGGGCGCCTCGCCGCCGCGCTCGCGGCGCTGCGCTCGGCGATGATCGAGCTCGGCCGCTGGGACCGGACGCTCGTCGCGACCTACGACGAGTTCGGCCGCTCGCCCATGGAGAACGAGGACCGCGGCACGCACCATGGAGCCGCGAGCACGCATTTCGTCATGGGTGGCCGCGTGCAGGGCGGGTTGCTCGGCGAGGCACCGCCCGTGGTCAAGGTGCACAACATCGGCGGCCCCGAGCCGGTCATCGACACGCGCCGCCTGTGGACGACCGTGGTCGAGCGCTGGTGGGAGACCGACGCGGCCGGCCTCTTCGCCGGACGCCCGAAGGCGCTCGACCTGCTGCGCGGCTAGCTACTTCTTCCCGCCGACCGCGAGCAGCACCACGCCGGCGACGATCGCGCCGATTCCCGCCCACTGCGGCACGTTGACCTGCTCCTTCTCCGCCACCGAGAGCTTGAGCGGGCCGATCTCGGCCTTGTGGGTCTCCTTGGTGTAGCTGAAGCCGCCGTACGCGAGCGCGGCAACCCCTGCGACGATGAGGACGATTCCGACGATCTTTGCGGGTGTCATGGGACTCCTTGATGTCTGCGGGAACGATCCCACATAGACAGTGCCGTATACTCGTTCGTGCAATCCCCGAATTCAAGGGGGCGACCCGGTTTCGACGCGGGCACGGAAGCAGCTTCAGGGCATGCCGAGGCGCGGATTACCTCGTAAATACACCCGCTAACGACAATAGTCGCCAACGATAGCAACTACGCTCTGGCCGCCTAATACCGGCCGGACTCTGCCCCGGGTGTGCTCATGCGCCCGGCCGGACTTGTAGCACCGGACGCAGAGTCATATTCATGGGATCGCGCTAGCCGGGGCCACTTCGGCGGGCGCTAAAACCAAGGTGGCTCAGCATCGCCAAGCTCGCCGGTCTGCGGGGCGGTGGTTAAACCAAATGGCCTGGCTACGCATGTAGAACTGACTGTGGATGGCTTGCGGACGGGGGTTCGATTCCCCCCGCCTCCACCAACAGCGATGCCGCCCTTCGGGGCGGCATTTTTTTTGCGCGCGAGGGGCCATTCGACCCCGTCGCCCCCTCCCGGTATCATTCGCTCGCCCGCCCCGACAAGATCAAAAGGCCGTGAACCGCGCCCGCTGGATGCCCGAGTTGAGCCTGAACGCCTGGATCCGCGTCGCCGCGGGCGTGGCGGTCGTCCTCGCGTCCCTGGTGCACGAGGCCGAGTGGTTCCAGTACCGCATCGTGCAGCAGATGGAGCTGTTCGCGTACGACGCGCGCCTGCGCCTGTTCATGCCGCGCACGCTGGATCCGCGCGTCGTGATCCTCGACATCGACGAGAAGAGCCTCAACGCCGAGGGCCGCTGGCCGTGGAGCCGCAACAAGCTCGCCATCATGGTCAAGCAGCTGTTCGAGCACTACAAGGTCCGGGTCGTCGGCTTCGACATGGCGTTCGCCGAGGCCGATCCGAGCTCGGGTCTCGCGAGCCTGGAGGCGCTGGGAAAGGGCGAGCGCAAGGACGACGCCGAATACCAGGCGTGGCTCGAGAAGGCACGCCCCACGCTCGACTACGACCGGATCTTCGCCGACGAGGTCGCCAAGCACCCGGTGGTGTTGGGCTACTTCCTCGGCGGCAAGACGGACAAGGCAGGCGTGTTGCCGCTGCCGACGTTCGACGAGAAGTCGCTCGGCAAGCCCGGCTGGCAGTTCCGCCACCACCTCGCCACCGGATACAGCGGCAACATCGAGCAGCTGCAGAAGCAGGCGACGGCGGCCGGGCACCTCTACCCGGCTCTCGACATCGACGGCGTGACGCGCCGCGTGCCGATGTTCATGAAGTACGGCGAGAGCTACTACGAGGCGCTTTCCTTCGCAGTCACGCGCACCTACCTGGGCAACGTGCCCGCGAAGATCCGGGTCCAGCCGCCGACCCGCGGGACCAACCTCGCCAACATCCCCTGGGTAGAGATCGAGCCGGTGCGCATCCCCCTCGACGAGACGATGGCGGCCCTGGTGCCCTATCGCGGCGCAACCGGCGTGTATCGCTACGTCTCGGCCACCGACGTGATCCGCGGGACGCTACCCGCCGACGAGCTGCGCGAGAAGATCATCATCGTGGGCACGTCCGCGCAGGGCCTGCTCGACCTGCGCTCCACCCCGGTGCGCGAGGACTTTCCCGGCGTGGAGGTCCACGCCAACCTGATCAGCGGCTTCCTCGACCAGAAGATCATGCACAAGCCGGCCGAGATCCTGGCGATCTCGGTGCTCACCGTGCTGCTGCTGGGCCTGCCCTTCGCGATCCTGCTGCCGCGTCTGTCGCCCATCATCTCGACCGCGGCCGTGGCCGGGACGCTCCTGTTGCTCGTGGCGGTGAACCTCTACGTGTGGAGGTCGCACGCGCTGGTGCTGAACATCGCCGCGCCGCTCACCATGCTGGTCGTGCTGTACCTGCTCAACATGGCGTGGGGCTTCTTCATGGAGACGCGCTCGCGGCGCCTCATGAGCGGGCTGTTCGGCACCTATGTGCCCAAGGAGCTCGTCGCGGAGATGTCGAAGAACCCCGAGGAGTTCTCGATGCGCGGCGAGAGCCGCGAGATGACGGTGCTCTTCTCCGACGTGCGCGACTTCACCTCGATCTCCGAGGGCCTCCCGCCCGAGGGTCTTCGGGAAATGATGAACGCGTACCTCACGGAGATGACCGAGACCATCCAGCACACGCGCGGCACGATCGACAAGTACATCGGCGACGCGATCATGTCCTTCTGGGGCGCGCCGCTCGCCGACGCGGACCATGCCACCCACGGCCTCGAAGCCGCCCTCGCGATGCAGAAGCAGATCCGCGGGCTGGACGCGGACTTCGCGAAGAAGGGATGGCCGGCGCTCAACATCGGCGTGGGCCTCAACTGCGGCAACATGAGCGTAGGGGACATGGGCTCGAGGTTCCGCCGCGCGTACACCGTGATGGGCGACGCGGTGAACCTCGCCTCGCGCCTCGAGGGGCTCACGAAGGAGTACGGCGTCGGCATCCTGGTCTCGGAGAACATGGTCAAGGCCGCCCAGGGTTTCGTGTACCGCGAGGTCGACAAGGTGGCGGTCAAGGGCCGCACCGAGGGCGTGCTGATCTACGAGCCGCTGGGCAAGGTCGGCGAGGTCGACGAATCGCTGGTGGAGGAGGCCTACCTCTTCGAGAAGGTGCTCGGACACTATCGCGCGCAACGCTGGGAGGAGGCCGAGCGGCTGCTGGCCGAGCTCGCCAGCGCCTCGCCCGGCACCAAGCTCTACAAGGTCTTCCGCGAGCGCGTCTTCCAGTACCGCTACAGCCCGCCGGACGCAGGCTGGGACGGCGTGTGGGTATTCAAGACCAAGTAAGCCACCCGTTCGAGGAGCGCATTCCCCAGCCCGGCGAGGCGATCGAGGTCGCCCCCGGAATCCTGTGGATCCGCATGCCGCTGCCGTTCGCGCTCGACCACATCAACCTGTGGCTGGTCGAGGACGGCGACGGCTGGACCCTGGTGGATACGGGCTACGGTGTCGAGGCCACCTGGGCGCTTTGGGAGCAGCACTTCGAGCACGCGATGCGTGGCCGCCCGGTGAAGAACATCGTGGTCACGCACTACCATCCGGATCACGTGGGCAGCGCCGCGTGGCTGGTCGAGCGCACCGGCGCGCCGCTCTGGATGACCGCCGCCGAGTTCCTCTCCGCGCACGCCGCCCACGCGGACGTTGGCGGGTTCGATCGCGAGAACACCGTGGCGTTGTTCCTCGCCAACGGCGTCCCGGCCGCGGCGGTGCCGGAGTCGACACGCAGGGTGAACGGCTACCGGCGCGGCGTGCCCGACGTGCCGCGGCACTATCGCCGCATGATGCACGGCGACCGACTCCTCATCGGCGGCCACGAGTGGGAGGTGATCACGGTCTTCGGGCACGCGCCCGAGCACGCCGCGCTCTGGTGCGCGGGCCGCAACGTGCTCATATCGGGCGACCAGGTGCTGCCGCGCATCACCACGAACGTGGCGGTCTGGGGCAGCCAGCCCGAGTCGAATCCGCTCAAGCTCTTCCTCGAGTCGATGTCGCGCCTCGCCCACGTCCGGGCCGACGCGCTGGTCCTGCCCTCGCACGACCGCGTATTCCGCGGCGTCCACGCGCGCATCGCGCAGCTGCACCAGCACCACGAGCAGCGCCTGGAGCGGCTCCTGGAGGGCTGCGCCAACCCGATCACGGCCTTCGAGGCCCTGCCGCTGCTCTTCCGGCGCAAGCTCGACGACCACCAGCTGATGTTCGCCATGGGCGAGGCCATCGCCCACCTCCACTACCTGGAGGCCGCCGGCCGCGTGCGCCGCCGGGTAGCGGGGGGCCAGCGCCGCTTCGTTAAAGTAGAATTGCCGGCATGAGCAACGAAAGAACCGTGCGGGACGGTTTCCTGAATACGGTCCAGGAGCAGATCGCCTCGGGCGATCCCCCCGTGGTCCGCGACACGCGCGACCGCCTGGTCGGCCAGGGCCTGTCGGAGAACGAGGCCGCGCAGATGATCGCGATCGTGCTGCGCAACGAGATGAAGCAGATGATCGCGGAGTCGCGTTCGTTCGACGACGTGCGCTTCGCCGGCCTGCTGCACCAGCTCCCCACCCTGCCGTAAAGCCTACGCCTTCGTGGCGAGGCCCTTCATCGCGCGCTCGAGGCCCGCGACCGTGACGGGATACATGCGCCCGTCCATGATCCGCAGGAGATTCTGGATCGACGTGGTCCAGCCCCAGTGCTCCTCGGGGACGGGATTGAGCCACGCGGCGTGCGGCCACGTCCGCAGCAGGCGCTCGAGCCACGCGCGGCCGGGCTCGTCGTTCCAGTGCTCGACGCTCCCGCCGGGCTGCTCCAGCTCGTAGGGGCTCATCGAGGCGTCGCCCACGAAGATCAGCTTGTAGTCGTGCCCGTACTTGCGCATCACCTCGACGGTGGGCACGCGGGCATGGCGGCGGCGGTTGTCCTTCCACACGGTTTCGTAGACGCAGTTGTGGAAGTAGAAATGCTCGAGGTTCTTGAACTCGCTGCGCGCGGCCGAGAAGAGCTCCTCCACGCCCTGGATGTGGTCGTCCATCGAGCCGCCGACGTCGAGGAACAGCAGCACCTTCACCGCGTTGTGCAGCTGCGGGACCATGCGCAGGTCGAGCCAGCCGGCGTTGCGCGCGGTGGAGCGGATGGTGCCGTCGAGGTCCAGCACCTCCGGCGCGCCGTCGCGGGCGAAGCGGCGCAACCGTCGCAGCGCCAGCTTGATGTTGCGCACGCCCAGCTCGCGGTCGCCGTCATAGTCGCGGAACTCACGCTGGTCCCAGACCTTGACCGCGCGGCGGTTGCGCGAGCCCTCCTGGCCGATGCGCACGCCCTCGGGGTTGTAGCCGTAGGCGCCATAGGGCGACGTGCCCGCGGTACCGATCCACTTCGAGCCGCCCTGGTGGCGCCCCTTCTGTTCCTCGAGGCGCTGGCGCAGCGTCTCCATGAGCTTGTCCCAGCCGCCGAGGGCCTCGACCTGCTTGCGTTCCTCCTCCGTGAGCAAGCGCTCGGCGATCTTGCGCAGCCACTCCGCGGGGATCTCGGTGAAGATCTCGTCCGGAATCGCCTCCACGCCCTTGAAGTAGGCGGCGAACGCGAGGTCGAAGCGGTCGAAGTAGGCCTCGTCCTTGACCAGGGTGATCCGCGAGAGGGCGTAGAAGTCGTCCACGCTGCCGTAGACCACGCCGCGGTCCAGTGCCTCGAGCAGCGTGAGGAACTCCTTCACGCTCGCCGGGACGCCCGCCTTGCGGACCTGAAAGAAAAAATCAAACAGCATGGCTGCGGACCACCGTCCGGGCGGCCGTTGGAACGGACATCGGGCTGCCGTTCAACGGCGCGAAGCCGTCATCACCGCCCGCCCCGGCGCTGCATGAAGAGGATCTGCTCGAACAGGTGCACGTCCTGCTCGTTCTTCAGCAACGCGCCGTAGAGCGGCGGGATGGAGGCCTGGTGCCCGGTCGGCGCGCGCAACGCCTCGGGCGGGATGTCCTCGGCGAGCAGCAGCTTCAGCCAGTCGAGCAGCTCGGAGGTCGAGGGCTTCTTCTTCAGCCCCGGCATCTCGCGGATCTCGAAGAACACCTCCATCGCGGCTTGCAGCAGCCGCTTCTTGATCTGCGGGAAGTGCACGTCGACGATTGCCTGCATCGTCTCCTTGTCGGGGAAGCGGATGTAGTGGAAGAAGCAGCGCCGCAGGAACGCGTCGGGCAGCTCCTTCTCGTTGTTGGAAGTGATGAAAATGATCGGCCGGTGGCGCGCGCGAATCGTCTGCTGCGTCTCGTAGACGTAGAACTCCATCCGGTCGAGCTCGCGCAGCAGGTCGTTGGGGAACTCGATGTCGGCCTTGTCGATCTCGTCGACCAGCACGACCGCCTGCTGCTCGCACTCGAAGGCCTGCCAGAGCACGCCCTTCACGATGTAGTTGGCGATGTCGTGCACGCGTTCCTGACCCAGCTGCGAGTCGCGCAAGCGCGAGACGGCGTCGTATTCGTACAGGCCCTGCTGCGCCTTGGTGGTGGACTTGATGTGCCACTGGTAGAGGGGCTTGCCGAGCGCGCGCGCCACCTCCTCGGCGAGCAGCGTCTTGCCCGTGCCGGGCTCGCCCTTGATGAGCAGCGGCCGCTCCAGCGTGACCGCCGCGTTCACGGCGAGCTTCAGGCCCTCGTCGGCGACGTAGGTGTCGGTTCCGGTGAATTTCATCTGGAAAGTATAGCGTCGGACGCGAACCCTTTCGGCGCGGCCGGCCGTTAACATGGCGACCTACCCTGGAGGCACCATGACTTCGCTACGCCCCATCGTTGCCGGCATTGCCGGCGCCGTCGCGCTCCTGGCGAACGCCGAAACCGCGATCACCGTCTACTCCAGCGCCCGCCCCGGGACGCTCGACCCGCGCGTGTTCCGCGAAGGCGGCGAGGGCGTGGCCGTTCCCGGCTATGCGCTGGTGCGCGAGGAGCGGGAGTTCGAGCTCGGCGCGGGCCGCACCCTGCTGCGGGTGACGGATGTGCCCGCGCTGATCGATCCGACGACGGTCGCCTTCGCCTCGCTCACCGACCCCAAGGCGACGCGCGTCGTCGAGCAGAGCTTCGAGTTCGACCTCGCGAGCACCAGCAAGCTGCTGTCGCGCTTCCTCGAGCGCGAGATCACCGTCGAGCAGGCGCGCGGCCAGGGCGTCGAGCTCGTGAGCGGAACGCTGGTGGGCACGCAGGGCGGCGTGATCCTGCGCCAGGCCGACGGCAGCGTACGCGTGGTCGAGAACCGGCTGGGCCTGCGCTTGCCCGGCCTGCCCGGGGGCCTCATCTCCCGCCCGACGCTCGTCTGGGACGTCGAGACACCGACCGCGGGCCGCCACCAGGCGCGCTTCGCCTACCAGACCGGCGGCATGACCTGGTGGGCCGACTACAACCTCACCTACGCCGAGACCCGCGCCACCGGCTGCCGGCTCGACGTGGCCGCGTGGGTGACGCTGGTGAACCAGGCAGGCGTGGGATACCAGGACGCGCGCCTGAAGCTCATCGCCGGGGACGTGCAGCGAGTGCAGCCGAGGCCAGCGACGGCGCAGGCCTCTGCTCCCGCGGTGCGTGCGCTGAGCAAGGCCGAAGGCTTCGAAGAAAAGGCGTTCTTCGAGTACCACCTCTACACGCTCGGGCGCACGACCTCGCTGCCCAACAACTCCACCAAGCAGATCGAGCTCTTCCCCACCGCCCCCAACGTGGGTTGCGAGAAGCTTCTCGTGTACCAGGGCCAGGCGACAGGCTTCGTCCCGTATGCCGCTCCGATGACCGATCGCAACTTCGGCACCCAGTCCAACCGCAAGGTCGACGTCTACCTTCGCTTCAGGAACGCAGCCACCAACGCCCTGGGCGTTCCGCTGCCCGCCGGTCGCGTCCGCGTCTCCAAGCTCGACACCGCCGATCGCAGCCTCGAGTTCATCGGCGAGGACGTCATCGACCACACCGCGCGCGACGAGACCGTCCAGATCAGGCTGGGCTCGGCCTTCGACGTGGTGGGCGAGCGCCGCAGCACCGACTTTCGCCTCGACACGACCGCGAAGTGGATGGAGGAGGACATCGAGGTGCGCGTGCGCAACCAGAAGCCCGACGAGGCGGCCGAAGTGGTCGTGAAGGAAACGATGTATCGGTGGAGCGCCTGGAGCGTCTTGCGCAACTCGCACGAGTTCCGCAAGGAGGACGCGCGCACGGTCCACTTCCCGGTAAAGCTTGCCCCGAAGGGCGAGGCGGTGATCCGCTACACCGCGCGCTACACCTGGTAGCTTAGCTCTTCGCGATCACCGCGCAGGCGAGGCGCGGGCCGGCGTTGCCCGCGGGCTGCGACTTGTAGTCGTCCGGATCGCGGTGGACGATCAGGCCCTTGCCGACGATGTCGGCCGCGCCCGATCCCACGGTGATGCCGGTGACCTCGAACGACGCCGAGGCCTTGCCGTAGCTGTCCGCCTTGAGGTTGGGAAGGTCGCCCGCGTGGCGGTCGCCGCCTGCGTGCACGTTGCCGTGCGACTTGGCGGCCGGGTTGAAGTGGCCGCCCGCGCTCATCCCGTCTCCAGAGCTGCAGTCGCCCTTCTCGTGGACGTGGAACCCGTGCTCGCCATCGCTCTTCAGGCCCGAGATGTCGACGGTCACTCGCACGCGGTCGCCGCTCTGCGTGAAGGTGACCTTGCCACTCGTGGAATTGCCCTTGGTGGGCGCGAGGTTGCCGACGGCGCTCGGTCCGCCCGAGCCGCCCATGACGGCGCAACCCGCGGCCATCGCGCAGGCGATGGCCAGCGGGAGAAGTGCCTTCAGCATCGTGATCTCCTCTGAGTTGTTGGTCTTCTTGGAGAGCTGGGGCTAGCCTTTTTTCTCGGGCGCCTTGGCCGGGGCCGGTGCAGCCTTGTCGCCCGGCTTGGCAGCGGCCGCGGGAGCGGCCGCCGGGGCCGGAGCAGCGGCAACCACCGGGGTTGCCTTGGGAATCGGCTTGCCGGCCTTCTTCAGGTTGGCATCGCGGTTCTTGATCATCTTGTCCGTCGCCGCGTCGAAATCGGCCTTCGCCTTCTCGGCGGCGGCCGCGTCCTTGGCCTTCTTCTCCTCGGCCGCGGCCTTGCCCTTCTCGTCGAGCGGTGGCGGCGGCGGAATCTTCGCCCAGGCCACCGAGGAGCCCGCCACGAACGCGGCGGCGAGCAGCGTGCTGCGCATGAGCTTGCCCATCAGTCGTCTCCCGGAGCCGGTTGCGCGGCGCCCGAGACGAACTTCTCGGGGCGCTTGCCCTGCTTCACTTCCTCGTACCAGATGCCGTGGTGCTCCTTGGCCCACTGCTCGTCGACGTAGCCGTCGCGCATCGCGCCATAGGCGCCCGGCAGGCCGAGGGTGCCGAGATACATGTGGCCGAACGAAGCGCCGATGAAGAGCACCGCGCAGATCGCGTGGATCACGTTCGCCTGCTGCATCGCCTCGCGCCCCTGGTTCCAGTTGGGGAAGTCGAGGATGAGGCCGGTCACGCTCACGAGCGTGCCCAGCAGCACCATCCCGCCCCAGAACCACATCTTCTCGCCCGCGTTGAACTTGCCCGACGGGACCTCGGGTCCGCCGAACATGCCGCCCGCCTTCTTCAGCCACTCGATGTCGTGCTTGGCGGGCATGTTGTCCTTCAGGTACAGCAGGACCATCACGATCAGCGAGAAGATGAACAGCGGACCGACGAAGTTGTGCAGGTTCTTCGACAGCACGGTGAGCCACGAGAAGGCGGTGTATCCCAGCCACGGCAGGACGATGTGCTTGCCGAACAGGATCACGATGCCCGAGATCGCGAGGATCACGAAGCAGATCGCCATCACCCAGTGCGAGACGCGCTCGACGGCGTTGAAGCGCTCGATCATGCGCCCGGTCAGCTGCCCGTGGACGACCATGGGGCCGCGCACCAGGTAGAAGACCATGATCGCGGCGAGGATGCCCACCAGCAGCCAGCCGCCCAGCTTGGTGAGCGGGCCGTTGCGGAACTCGCGCCATTCGCGGCCGGCGCCCTGGATCAGGCGGTTCACTTCGCGCCCGGGGATCGATGCGTACTGCGGGCGCTCGCTGCTGTTGTCCCAGGCGGGCGGATTGTTCCACCCCGGCACGGCCGTGGAGCCGGCGGCGGGTTTGGGAGCAGCCGTTTGCGGCGCCGCGGGAACGTTGCCCGCGTCCTTGGTCGGCGCGGTGGCCGGAGGTGCGGGCGAGGCTGCCGGCGCCTGGGCCTGCGCGGATGCCGCGATCGGCAGGGCCAGCGCGGCACCCAGGACGAGGGCACCGACGAGGCGCATCTGATTCTTCAGCATGGAGCTTTCCTCCTAGGGGTTCGCTCTATTTTTTCTCGACCCAGCTCGCGCGGGAGTATTCGTTTTGGTAGTTCGCGCGCTTGGCCAGGGCCTGCTCGTACTTCGCCTTGTCCCCCTTGAACACGTCGCCCGCATACGGCTTGGTGTCCGCCTTGCCCGCGTACGGCTTCGCGGCGTCCTGGGGAACCTCGCCGCAGGCGGCGAGGCCCACGGCGAGAGTCACTGCGACCACAGCCCTCACGACTTCACCTCGGGCTGCGCGGAGGCTTTCGGGCTCACCTTGTAGGCCATCGCCCAACCCCAGATCTCGTCGCCCTTGCCGCGCTTGGCGACGCGGGTCTTGTAGATCGTGGTGATGGCGGCGGCATCGCCCGCCAGCAGCGCCTTGGTGGAGCACATCTCGGCGCAGGCCGGCAGCTTGCCCTCGGCGATGCGGTTGCGGCCGTACTTGCGGAACTCCTCGACCGAGTGGTTCTCCTCGGGGCCGCCGGAGCAGAAGGTGCACTTGTCCATCTTGCCGCGCAGGCCGAAGGCGCCGGCCTGCGGAAACTGCGGGGCGCCGAACGGACAGGCGTAGAAGCAGTAGCCGCAACCGATGCACAGGTCCTTGTCGTGCAGCACGACCTGGTCCTCGGTGCGGTAGAAGCAGTCCACGGGGCAGACCGCCATGCAGGGCGCGTCCGTGCAGTGCATGCATGCGACCGAGATCGAACGCTCGCCCGGCACGCCGTCGTTCACGGTCACCAGGCGGCGCCGGTTCACGCCCCAGGGCACCTCGTGCTCGGATTTGCAGGCCGTCGCACAACCGTTGCACTCGATGCAGCGCTCGGCGTCACAGATGAATTTCATTCTCGCCATGGTCGTCTCCCGGTCAGGCGCGCTCGATGTTGCAGAGCGTCGTCTTGGTTTCCTGCATCATCGTCACCGAGTCGTAGCCGTAGGTCGTGGCCGTGTTCACCGCCTCGCCGCGCACGATCGGCGCCGAGCCCTCGGGATACTTGTCGAGCAGGTCCTTTCCCTGCCACCAGCCGCCGAAGTGGAACGGGATGAAGCTGGTGCCCGGACCCACGCGCTCGGTGACGAGCGCCCGGACCTTGATCTGCGCTCCGGTGGGCGACTTCACCCACACCCAGTCCCAGTACTTGATGCCGCGCGACTCGGCGTCCTTCGGGTTGATCTCGACGAAGTTTTCCTGCTGCAGCTCGGCGAGCCACGGGTTGGACCGCGTCTCCTCGCCGCCGCCTTCGTACTCCACCAGGCGCCCCGACGTGAGCACGATCGGATACTTCTCGGCCACCTTGTCCGAGATCGCCTTCTGCTGGACCGTCTTGTAGAGGGTCGGCAACCGCCAGAACGCCTTCTTGTCGTCGTGGGTCGGGTACTTGGCCACGAGGTCGGGGCGGGGGCTATAAATCGGCTCGCGGTGCTGCGGGACCCCGTCCGGGAAGTTCCAGACCACGGCGCGCGCCCGGGCGTTGCCCCAGAAGTGCACGTTGTGGTTGACCATGCAGACGCGCTGGATGCCGCCCGAGAGGTCGGTCTTCCAGTTCTTGCCCTCGGCCGCGGCCTGCTCCTCGGGGGTGAGCTCGCTCCACCAGCCGAGCTTCTTCATCAGCACGTGGTCGAATTCCGGGAAGCCCGTGGTGATCTCCGAGTCGAGCGAGTGCGAGCCGTCGGCCGCGAGCAGGTCCACGCCATCCTTGGTGATGCCGAAGTTGGCGCGGAAGCAACCACCGCCATCCATCATCTTGAGGTCGGTGCGATACAGGACCGGAGAGCCGGGGTGCTTGACCTCGGGCTTGCCGTAGCACGGCCACGGCAGGCCGAAGTAATCGCCCTTGATGTCGTAGCCGGTCTCCTTGTCGACCACGCTCTCCGTGCACCGCAGGGTGCGCGGGTCGAAGTGCCCCATGAGGCGCATGTGCGCCTTGAGGCGCTCGGGCGTCTGGCCGGTATAGCCGATGGTCCAGTTGCCGGCGTTGATCTCCTTGGTCATGTCCTCGATCACCGGCTCGTCGAAGCCGAGCTTGCCCTTGGTCACGCGGATGTTCTTCACGAACTCGGCGCCGAAGCCGAACTTCCTCGCGAGGGCCAGCATGATCGTGTGGTCGGGCAGCGACTCGAACAGCGGCTCGATGATCTTCTCGCGCCACTGGATCGAGCGGTTGGACGCCGTGCACGAACCCGCGGTCTCGAACTGGGTAGCCGCCGGCAGGAGGTACACGCCCTCCTTGCGATCGGGCATCACCGCGGCCGCGGTGGGGTACGGGTCGATGATGACCATCAGGTCGACCTTCTCCATCGCCTCCTTCATCTCGATGCCGCGCGTCTGCGAGTTCGGCGCGTGACCCCAGTAGATGATCGCGCGCAGGTTCGAATCCTGGTCGATCAGCTCGTTCTTCTCCAGCACGAGGTCGATCCAGCGCGACACCGTGCTGCCCGACTTCTCCATCATCGCCTTGGAGGCGAAGCGCGACTTCATCCACTCGTAGTCGACGCCCCAGACCTTGCACCAGTGCTTCCACGCGCCCTCGGCGATGCCGTAGTAGCCCGGCAGCGAGTCGGGGTTGGGGCCCACGTCGGTGGCGCCCTGCACGTTGTCGTGGCCGCGATAGATGTTGGCCCCACCGCCCGCCATGCCGATGTTGCCGAGTGCCAGCTGCAGGATGCAGGAGGCGCGCACGAAGGCGTTGCCGATCGAGTGCTGGGTCTGGCCCATGCACCAGATGATGGTCGACGGCCGGTTCTTGGAGAACGTCTCGGTCATCGCGTAGAGGTCGGCTTCGGAGACCCCGGTCACCTCGGCGACCTTGTCCGGAGTCCACTTCTGCAGCGCCTCCTCGCGGATCTTTTCCATGCCGTAGACGCGATCGTTGATGTACTTCTGGTCCTCCCAGCCGTTCTTGAAGATGATGTGCAGCATGCCGAAGAGCAGCGCCACGTCCGTGCCCGAGCGGAAGCGCACGTACTGGTCGGCCTTCGCGGCGGTGCGGGTGAAGCGCGGGTCCGCCACGATCATCTTGGCGCCCGTCTCCTTGGCGTGCAGCGCGTGCAGCATCGACACGGGGTGCGCCTCGGCCGCGTTCGACCCGATGAAGAACATGCACTTGCTGTTCATCAGGTCGTTGTAGGAGTTGGTCATCGCGCCGTAGCCCCAGGTGTTGGCCACGCCCGCGACGGTGGTCGAGTGGCAGATGCGCGCCTGGTGGTCCATGTTGTTGGTGCCGAA
>Ga0111539_10000244_pt1 | contig 65141 bp, 60 predicted proteins | sample RhiMethybrSRZTD1_FD_79667 | JGI IMG/M metagenome (GOLD analysis project Ga0111539, IMG submission 79667) | Populus rhizosphere microbial communities from Tennessee, USA - Rhizosphere MetaG P. TD hybrid SRZTD1 (version 2) (version 2) | ecosystem: Host-associated > Plants > Roots > Rhizosphere >...
GACGAAGGATCGCTGACCAACTCTGGGCGCTGGCTGCAATGGCATTGGCCAGGCGGGTCGCCGCCGGGCGAGGCGAAGTCCGACAACTGGATCATGGCGCAGATATGGAGGAGGCTGAAGGCGCTGTACGAGCAGGAAAGCGGGCCGGTCCCGGAACCGATCGTCAATCTGCGCTGGCCGTACGCCAATCCAGACGAGCCGAAAGCCGATGAGATCGCGCGCGAGATCAACGGCTACGCGATCGAGACGCTGTACGATCCGGCCGATCCGACCAAGGTGCTGGTCGAGAAGGGCAAGCAGGTGCTGGCATTCGCCCAGTTGCGCGATGACGGCACGACGGCGAGCGGGTGCTGGATCTATTCCGGCTGCTTCAACGAGAACGGCAACAACATGGCGCGCCGGGATAACACGGATCCGGACGATGCCGGCTTCTATTCCAAGTGGGCGTTCTCCTGGCCGGCCAACCGCCGGATCCTGTACAACCGCGCTTCAGCCGACATGAATGGTCAGCCCTGGGATCCGTCTCGCAAGACCATCGCCTGGGACGGCACGAAATGGTCGGGCTATGACGTTCCGGACATCGCCCCCACCGCAAAACCTGGCGTAGTCGGACCCTTTATCATGAACCCGGAGGGAACGGCGCGGCTGTTCACCCGCGGCATGATGAAAGACGGCCCATTCCCGGTGCATTACGAGCCGTTCGAATCGCCGATTGCCAACCCGATCGCCCCGAAGGTGCGCGGCAATCCCGCGGCCCGCATCTTCAAGGACGACCTGGCGCAACTCGGCGATGCCGAGAAGTTCCCCTATGCGGCGACCTCCTATCGCCTGACCGAGCACTTCCACTACTGGACCAAGCACGTCCATCCCAACGCGGTCATGCAACCGGAGTTCTTTGTGGAGATCTCGGAGCAGCTTGCGGCCGAGAAGGGCATCAAGCCTGGCGGCTGGATCAAGGTCATGTCCAACCGCGGCGAGATAAAGGCGAAGGCCGTGGTGACCAAGCGCATCAAGCCGCTGCAATGCGACGGCAAGACGGTGCATATCGTCGGCATACCTCTGCACTGGGGCTTCACCGGCACGGCGAAAAAAGGCTTCGGCCCGAATTCGCTGACGCCGTTCGTGGGTGACGCCAATATCGAGACGCCGGAATACAAGGCGTTCCTGGTCGATATCGCGCCGCTGACCGAGCCGGTATCGTAGGGAGGGCCGCACCATGTATCCTCCGCTTCCGAACCCGTCCGTCCAGCCATCCGCGGTCCAATTCGGCCAGGAAGACCTGATCCGCCGGTCGGCCTCGAGCGTGCCGGCTCCGTCGCGTCAACTCACCGCAGTGGCGAAGCTGATCGACGTCTCCAAGTGCATCGGCTGCAAGGCCTGCCAGGTCGCCTGCCTGGAATGGAACGACATGCGCGAGGAGATCGGCGAAAACCACGGTCTATACGAGAACCCCGCCGATCTCACGCCGGCCACCTTCACGCTCATGCGTTACACCGAGTGGGAGAACGAGGAGACCGGCAATCTCGAATGGCTGATCCGCAAGGACGGCTGCATGCATTGCGCCGATCCTGGCTGTCTGAAGGCCTGCCCGGCGCCCGGCGCCATCGTGCAGTACTCGAACGGCATCGTCGATTTCGTGCACGAGAACTGCATCGGCTGCGGCTATTGCGTGAAGGGTTGCCCCTTCAACATCCCGCGCATCTCCAAGGTCGATCACAAGGCCTACAAATGCACCCTGTGCTCCGACCGCGTCGCCGTCGGGCAGGGGCCGGCCTGCGCCAAGGCCTGCCCAACTCAGGCCATCGTGTTCGGCCCCAAGGAAGACATGGTCAAGCACGCAAACGCGCGGATCGAGGATCTGAAGTCCCGCGGCTTTGCCAATGCGGGCCTCTATGATCCGCCAGGCGTCGGCGGCACGCATGTGATGTATGTGCTGCACCACGCCGACAAGCCGGAGATCTATGCCAACCTGCCGAAGGAGCCTAGGATCAGCCCGCTGGTCGATCTGTGGAAGGGCCTGACCAAATATGCCGGCCTGACCGCGATCGCCTCGTTCGTCGGCATCGGGTTCCTGCACCACGTCGTCTCGGGTCCCAACCGCGTGTCTGAAGAGGATGAGAAGAACGCCAAGCGGCTGACGGAGAATCAGCCAGGAGGTCGGTGATGGAAAAGCCCTATGACGTCGGGCCAGGCGAGCAGGTCCATCCGGGCAATCCGGTCACGGTCGACCGTTACACCACGGCAGCGCGCATCAACCACTGGATCACGGCGGCGAGCCTCGTGCTCCTTGCCCTGTCCGGCCTCGCCTTGTTTCATCCCAGCCTGTTCTTCCTGACAGTCCTGTTCGGCGGCGGGGAGACCACCCGGGCCATCCATCCCTGGATCGGCGTGGTGCTGTTCTTCGCTTTCCTCGGATTGTTCCTGCGTTTCTGGCGGGCCAATCTGTGGAAGAGCGAGGACGGGACCTGGATGGCGCGCCTGCGCGACGTGCTGACCAGCCATGAGGAGAGGCTGCCCGAGGTCGGAAAATACAATGCCGGCCAGAAGATGGTCTTCTGGTTGATGTCGATCCTGATCATCGTCCTGATTTGCAGCGGGTTTGCGATCTGGGACCAGTATTTCGCGCAATACACCACTGTCGACCAGAAGCGGATCGCGGTGCTGATCCATTCGCTGGCCGCGATCGTCATCATTTGCGTCTGGATCGTGCACGTCTATGCTGCGATCTGGGTGCGCGGCACGTTCCGCGCCATGATCAAGGGCTCGGTGACCGGCGGCTGGGCCTGGCGTCATCATCGTAAATGGCTGAGAGAGTTGGTCACCGGCAAGCATGACGACAAAGGCAGCGGTGCGAAGCCCGCCGAATAGGGGCCGCTTCCGCGCAAACACGTGACCCGTGCGGTTCGTGAGGTGTAATGATGGCAAAGACGGACGCGCCGCAGCGCGACATGACCTCGATCGGCGAGGTCGCAAATCCACCCTTCGTCCGCCTGCCGGATCCGCTGCTTCTTTTCAGCACCCGCGCCGCGCGCTTCCGATATCTGGCCGAGGGCCACGATCTCAAATCCTACCTGCTGTTTCTGGCCGGCATCGCCGATGCCCAGCACGGTGCGCAACAAAGTTTGCCTGCGCCGGAGCTGCCCGAAGCCGATGCGCTCAACCGGGCGCGCGAATTCGGCATGCCCGCGTTCGATCGCGCCCGCTTCGTTCCCGACCCGGTGTTCGAGCAGACGCTTGAGCGCGTCCTGGCGCTGGCAGAGGCCATCGACATGCCCGAGGCCGCGGCCGCGGCGCTGGCCCGCTTGCGGGGGGCGGATCAGGCTGCGCGCACGGACATGGTCCGGTCGGTGCTGGCCTATGCCATTCCGATGGATACCCTGGCCGAGCATCTCTATGTCGCCGCGGCGCTCCAGGTGCATTATGCCAGGCTGGCGGCGCGCCTTGACGCCAAAGCGCTGGTGCCGGTCGGTGACGCAATATGTCCGGCATGCGGCGGCCCGCCGGCGGCCTCGATGGTGGTGGGCTGGCAGGGCGCGCATGGCACCCGCTACTGCGGCTGCGGGCTGTGCGGCACGCTGTGGAACTATGTGCGCATCAAATGCACGCTCTGCGCGTCGACCGCGGGCATCTCCTACCAGGAGATCGACGGCGGCCCCGGAACGGTAAAGGCCGAGACCTGCAGGAGCTGCCACGGCTATGTGAAAATCCTCCATCAGCACCTGGATCCGGCGGTGGACGTGATCGCCGACGACGTCGCCAGCCTCGGCCTAGACCTGCTGGTACGCGAGACGGGCTTCAAGCGCGGCGGCGTGAACCCGTTCCTGGTCGGGTATTGAGGGCGCGATGGTGCCGGATGGAAAGATCGCAAATGCGCGCCGCCTGCCCTCGGTCGACGAGGTGCTTAGGACCGACATTGCAGGCGCTGCGATCGGAGATTTCGGCCGCCCCGCCGTCCTTGCCGCCGTTCGCGATACGCTTGCGGCGGTCCGCCTCGCCGGCAACGGCGCTGCGGCGGAGGCGGTCGCGGAGACCGCGCGCTGGAAGCTGCAGGCCGAGGCGGTGCCGAGCCTGCGTCCGGTCTTCAACCTGACGGGCACCGTCCTTCACACCAATCTCGGCCGCGCGCTGCTGGCGGAGGCGGCGATCGAGGCGGCGGGCGAGGCGATGCGCAGCGCCGTCGCGCTCGAATTCGACCTCGAAAGCGGCAAGCGCGGCGAGCGTGACGATCACCTGCGCAGCCTGTTGTGCGAGCTGACGGGGGCAGAGGACGCGACCATCGTCAACAACAATGCCGCCGCGATCCTGCTGGTGCTGAACACGCTGGCGAAGGGCCGCGAAGCGGTGGTCTCGCGCGGCGAGCTGATCGAGATCGGCGGCGCGTTCCGCATGCCGGAGATCATGAGCCGCGCCGGCGCGAAGCTGGTGGAGATCGGCACCACCAACCGAACCCACGCCAAGGACTATGCGGCGGCGATCGGGCCGAAGACCGGCCTGCTGCTGAAGGTGCATAGGTCGAACTACCGCATCGAAGGGTTCACCAGCGAGGTATCCGCAAGCGGTCTTGCCACGCTGGCCCGTGAACGCGGGGTTCCGCTGGTCCACGATCTCGGTTCCGGCACGCTGGTCGATCTCGCGCGCTTTGGCCTCTCCCATGAACCGACGGTCGCCGAAGCGATGGCGCATGGCGCCGACATCGTCACCTTCTCCGGCGACAAGCTGCTCGGCGGGCCGCAGGCCGGATTCATCGTGGGCCGCAAGGCGCTGCTGGCGCAGATCAACCGCAACCCGATGAAGCGCGCATTGCGCGTCGACAAGATCCGCATGGCCGCGCTCGAAGCGACGCTGAAGCTTTATCGCGATCCCGACCGGCTGACCGAGCGCCTGCCGACGATCCGCCTGCTGGCGCGCCCGAGGGCCGAGATCGAAGCGTTGGCTGGGCGAGTGGCGCCCCTGATCGCTGCAAAGCTCGGCGATGCTTATCAGGTCGAGATCATTGCCTGCGCCAGCCAGATCGGATCGGGCGCGTTGCCGCTGGAAACAGTGCCCAGCGCGGGCATCGTCATCAAGCCGTCGGCGGCGCGCGGCCAAGGCAGAGCATTGACGGTCCTCGCGACGGCCCTGCGGAACCTGCCGGTGCCGGTGATCGGCCGCATTGCGGAAAGCAGCCTGATCCTCGATCTGCGCTGCCTGGAGGATGAAGCGGGATTCGCCGCCAATCTCGTCGCCGTCGATCTGGCGGAGGCGCCGAATGCGCGCGCCTGAATCCGCGGCGGAGCGAACCGGCATCAGTGACGTCGCCGAACGGATGAGCGCGGCCTACGCGGCGGCGGAACAAGGCGACTATGCGCAGGCGCTCGAGATCTGGGGTCCGCTGGCGCAGGCGGGCGTGGCGCGCGCGCAGAGCAATGTTGGCGCTTGTTTCGCGAACGGCCTTGGCGTCGCGCCGGACGGCGCACTTGCCTTGCGGTGGCTCAACCTGGCAGCGGAAGCCGGCGATGCTGTCGGCCAGCGCAATCTCGCGACGCTCTACTTCAAAGGCGAGCTGGTCGAGCTGGATGCCGGTGCGGCCGCGCGCTGGTATCGCGCCGCCGCCGCACAGGGCGACGCCGAATCCCAGGACATGCTGTCCTGGCTGCTGGTCGAAGGCGAGTTGCTGCCGCCGGAGTACGAAGAGGCACGGCACTGGGCGCTCGCCGCCGCCGGCCAAGGTGTGGCGGCGGCGATGACGCGGCTCGGCATGCTCTACCACAACGCCCTCGGCGTCGCGCGCGATCCAGCGACCGCCGCCGAATGGTGGCGCAAGGCGGCTGTGCTGGGCGATGTCGACGGACAGGCGATGCTGGGCGCGGCGCATCATATGGGTGCAGGCGTCGCACGGGACCCGGTCGCGGCTTTGTCCTGGCTTTCGCGGGCCCAGCGCGGCGGCAGCATGCTCGCCGAGCCCTTTCTCCCTGCTGCGCGCGCAGCCTGCACGCCGGACCAACGCATGGAAGCGGAACGGGCCGCGGCATTGTCCCTACCGGCGGAGGGTGCGGCATGATCGTCGGGACCGCCGGCCACATCGATCACGGCAAGACGGCGCTGGTGCGTGCGCTCACCGGAATCGACGCCGACCGGCTGCCGGAGGAGAAGGCGCGCGGCATCACCCTCGACCTCGGTTTCGCCTATTGGCCGCGTCCGGATGGCGCGATCATCGGCTTCATCGACGTGCCGGGCCATGAGAAGCTGGTCCACAACATGCTGGCCGGCGCCACCGGCATCGATCTCGTGCTGCTGGTGGTCGCCGCCGACGATGGAATCATGCCGCAAACCCGCGAGCATCTCGCGATCCTGGATCTCCTCGGCCTTTCGCGCGGCATCGTCGCGCTGACCAAGGCGGATCTGGCGGACGAGGATCGCCGGCGCGAAGTGACCGCCGAAATAACGGCTGCCTTGGCTGGAACGTGCCTGGCCGGTGCCGAGATCCTGCCGGTCTCCGCCGTGACGGGAGAGGGGATCCCAGCGCTGGCCGAACGCCTGGATGACCTCTGCCGCGCAATGATGGCGCGTGCGGCCGATGGGCGCTTCCGCCTCGCCGTCGATCGCGCCTTCACCTTGGTCGGTACCGGGACCGTGGTCACCGGCACGGCCCTGTCGGGCGGGGTTTCGATCGGCGATACGGTCGTCGTCAGCCCCTCCGGGCTTGAGGCGCGCGTTCGGTCGCTGCATGTGCAGAACCGCCCTGCCGCGCGTGGGCACGCCGGCGAGCGGTGCGCGTTGGCCCTGGCGGGAGCGGGTGTTACCAAGGAGGCGATCAGCCGCGGCGACATCGTGCTCGATCCCTCGCTGCACGCGCCGACCAACCGCATCGATGCGCGGCTTAGAGTGTTAAAGTCGGAGGCCAAGCCGGTTGGCCAGTGGATGCCCGTTCGGCTGTATCATGGCGCCGCGGATCTGGCGGCGCGCCTTGTCGTCCTGCGGGACCAGCCGATCGCGCCGGGCGAGACCGACTTGGTCCAGATCGTGCTCGACAAGCCGATTGCGGCGGCGGCGGGCGACCGCTTCATCATCCGCGATACGTCGGCCAGCCGCACCATCGGTGGCGGCGTACTGATAGACTTGCGCGCACCGGAACGCCGGCGGCGAACGCCGGAGCGGCGATCGGAATTGCTGGCGCTGGACGCCGCAGATCCGACGGCGGCCTTGTCGGCCGTTCTGGACGGGCCGCGCGGTTTCGTCGATCTCGATGCCTTTTTCCGCGACCGGGCGGCGGCAGCGGATACCGCCAGCCGGGCAATCGAGCAGCATGATCTGATTGTGCTGTCAGGCGGCCGGCAGGCCATCGCGATGCGGCGGGCAACCTGGCAGCGTTTCAACGACGCTGCCGTCGCGGCGCTCGACGCGTTCCATGCCGAGCGGCCCGATCTGCAGGGGATGGGGCAGGAGCGGTTGAGACTGTCCCTCCATCCGCGATTGCCGGCACCCTTGTTCGCCGCGGCGGTGCAGCGCATGGCGGCGGCGGGCGCCGCGGTGCTGGACCGCGCCTGGCTGCGGCGGCCGCATCACGAAGTGCGCATGACGCCGGATGAAGAGCGGATCTGGGCGCGGTCCAGGCCTTTGCTGGACGATCTCAACCGGTTCCGCCCGCCGCGCGTGCGCGATGTCGCGCGGGAGTTCGGGATCGACGAGAAGATCGTGCGGCGGGTCTTTCGCCTGGCGGCGCGGCGCGGCGAGGTGGACGAGGTTGCGCTGGATCATTTCTTCCTCGCCGGGGCCGTGGCCGAAATGGCAGGGATCGCGATGGACGTCGCGAGTCGGGCCGAGGACGGGCGGTTCGGCGCGGCGGAATTCCGCGACCGGTTGGAGAACGGCCGCAAGGTGGCGATCCAGATCCTGGAATATTTCGATCGCCAAGGCTTCACCCTGCGGCGCGGCGACTGGCGGCGCATCAATCCCAATCGCATGGACATGTTTTCCAGCCATACGCCACTTTCCGAAGAAGGCTCGCGCAATACGATGGAACAAGCTGGAGGAGAAGCGTCCCTGGTGGGGCGTCCGGACTTCAAATCCGGGAAGGGTCGCGAGACGGTCCTTGGTGGGTTCGACTCCCACTCTCTTCCGCCAGCTTCCGAGGGCGCACGGCGATGAGCCCCGCCGCGCCATTCCTCGAGGTGCTAGAGGCCGCGGCGAACAATGCCGCCGCCACCGAGACGGCGTACCGTCGCGAGGCGGCGGCGCGCATCAAGAGCCTCGAGCGGGAGCGGAGCTTCGCCTTCCGGCGTCTCAGCTTGATGCGGCCGGTCGCGGAGGCGGTGGCGCGAGCGGAGAGCGAGGAGCTGGCCGTCGCCGGCAGTCTCGCCATCCTGCGCGCCAAGCTTGGCTGGTCGAGCGACAGCGAGGCCCGATCCGCGATCCTCGCCCAGTTTGCGCCCGTGGCTCAGGGGATGTTCGCAGGCCAGCCGCCAGCGGCGGAGACGTCCATGGCCGATGTGTCTGCGCTGCTGGCCGCCTTCGAGACCTGGTACGAAACCAACCATCGGGTGTCGTTCTGGGATCTGTTCGATCAGCCGATGCCGGAGACGCCCCTTGTCGACTTCTGATGCCGATGGCGGCACCCCCGATTTCGACGAATGGATCGTCGAGGAATTTGCCTCGCGTGACGCCTTCACCGCGCTGGTCGTGCTGGTGCAGATCGGCGAACGTACTGTGACGCCGGTCTCCTCGACCTATCTCAACGTCATCGGCCCGGACATCGACTGGCTGGAGATCGTCGCCTTGTTCGCCGGCGCCGGCGTGCATTGGGACGGCGCCTCTTTCTATCCGATGACCGCGCCGGATGGCGGACCGCTCGACAATGCCAGCGCGCGCATCGGGCTTCGCGCCATCGAGGCGCGCGTGAAGGCCGAGCGCCTGGCGCTCAATGAAGGCTTCTTCTTCGACCGGCATGGCCGGCGCATGATGGTCGAGGAGGCCGCAGCGGAATGACCACCCGCATCCGACAGCGCCCATGATGCGGGCGGCGGCGGTTCGCACGGATATCGTCCTGCTCGGCGGCGGGCATGCGCATGTCCATGTCCTGAAAGCGTTCGCAATGCGGCCGGAAGCAGGGGTCCGCCTGACCTTGGTGACGCGCGATCTCGAAACCCCCTATTCCGGGATGCTGCCGGGCGTCATTGCCGGCCTCTACACGGAACGAGAGGCTCACATCGATCTCATGCGCCTCAGCGCGGCGACGGGCGCAAGGCTGATTCATGCCGAGGCGATCGGCATCGATCGGGCACAGAAGCGCGTGCTGCTCGCCGGCCGCCCTCCGATGGCGTATGACCTGCTTTCCATCGATGTCGGAATCACCCCGGCCCTGGCGCATATTGCCGGCGCGGCCGAACATAGCATCGCGGTCAAGCCGATCGGGTCGTTTCTCGGCAAGTTCGCCGCCTTGCGGGAGCAATGCAGCTTGCCGCACGGGCCGCGCCGCATCGCGGTCATCGGCGGCGGCGCGGGCGGTGTCGAGCTCATCCTGTCGGTGCGCTCGCACCTGCTCACCGATGCGCGCGCCGACGGCCGCGACGGATCTGAATTCTCGTTCTCGCTTGCGACCGACGGTGAAATCCTGGCGACCCATGATCCAAGAGTGCGCGACAGTTTCCGCCGTGCTTTCGCCGCCCGCGGGATCGCTTTGCATGAGCATCAGCAGGTGCGTGCCGTGACGCCGAACACGGTCGAGATGGCGGGCGGACAGAGGATCGAGGCCGACGCAATCCTGGTGACAACGGGAGCAGCAGCACCACCCTGGCTGCGCGAGACCGGCTTGTCCCTCGACCCGGACGGATTTCTCGCGGTCGGCCCCAGCCTTCAGTCCCTCGATGATCCGGATGTCTTCGGTGCCGGGGATTGCGTGACCCTGGTGGAGAGCCCGCGGGAAAAAGCCGGGGTGTTCGCCGTGCGCGCTGGTCCGCCGCTGGCCCGCAACCTGCGCCGGCGGGCGCGCGGAAATGCGCCGAGGCCGTGGCGGCCGCAGCGGCGGCACCTCGCGTTGATCTCGACCGGAGAGCGCTACGCCGTCGCTTCGCGCGGCGCTTTCAAGGTCGAAGGACCATGGGTCTGGACCTGGAAGGACTGGATCGATCGCCGCTGGATGCGGATGTATCAGGATACCGCTGCGATGCGGGCGCGGATGCCGAAGGGCAGCCCGGAGGATCCGGACGCTGAAGACATGCGCTGCGGCGGCTGCGCTGCCAAGATCGGTTCGGCTCCCCTGTCGCAGGCCCTGTCCAGGCTGCCGCCGCCGATGGTTGATGGCGTGGTGCTTGGCCTGGAGGCGCCGGACGACGCGGCTGTGCTGCTGCCGCCACGCTCCGGCTATCTGGTGCAGACCGTCGATTTCTTCCGCGCCTTCGTCGATGACCCGTTCGTGTTCGGCGAGATTGCGGCCAACCATGCACTGAACGACGTGTTCGCGATGGGCGGTACACCGCGCCATGCGCTCGCCACCGCCGTGATTCCGGTCGGCCCCAGGGCAAAAATCGAGGAGGCGCTGTTCCAATTGCTGGCCGGCGCGCGCGCGTGCCTGGACCGTGAAGGCGTGGCGCTGGTCGGCGGCCATTCCAGCGAGGGGGCTGATCTTTCGCTCGGGCTGACCGTGACGGGCGAGGTCGCACCGGAGCGCGTGATTCGCAAGGGCGGATTGGCAGCGGGCGATGCGCTCATCCTGACCAGGCCGCTCGGCACCGGCATCCTGTTCGCCGCCGCTATGCGCGGCTTGGCGAGTGCGGCGTCCGTCTCCGCCGCCTTGGACGAGATGCGCCAATCGAACCGGAGTGCTGCCGCAATTCTATCGAAGCTTGGCGCCACCGCGATGACCGATGTCAGCGGGTTCGGCCTGATCGGCCACCTGGGTGAAATGCTGACCGCGAGCGGCGCCGATGCGGCTCTCGATCTCGCCGCGATACCGATCTATTCGGACGTATCGGCCCTTGCCGGGGATGGCGTCACATCGACGCTGCTGCCGGAAAACCTGGCGCGCCTCGGACTTCTGCGCGGCGCGGTCGATGAGGCGATCAAGGCGGTCCTGTTCGATCCGCAAACCTCCGGCGGCCTGCTGGCAGGTATCCCGGAGAATGCAGTGGCCAACTGCCTGTCGGAACTGCGCTCGGCCGGCTATCCGCGCGCCGCCGTCGTCGGCCAAATCAAGCGTGTTGGCCTCGCACAGCCGGAGGTCTCCATATCCATCGCATCGGACCAACCTACTCGGCGAGCGCTCGCATGACCTTGATCAAGTCCGATTTGCCCTCGAACCCAATGCCCGGCAGGTCCGGCATGACGATGTGACCGTCCTCGACCCGCACCGTATCGGGAAAGCCGCCATAAGGCTGGAAGAGATCGGGATAGCTCTCGTTGCCGCCGAGGCCGAGACCGGCCGCGATGTTCAGTGACATCTGGTGCCCGCCATGCGGGATGCAGCGCGACGGCGACCAGCCGAACTGAGCGAGAGCATCAAGGGTGCGCAGATATTCCACCAGCCCATAGGACAGGGCACAGTCGAATTGCAGCCAATCGCGATCCGGCCGCATCCCGCCATAGCGCAGCAGATTCCGCGCATCCTGGTGCGAGAACAGGTTCTCGCCCGTCGCCATCGGTCCCGGATAGAATTCGGCGAGGGCAGCCTGCAGGGCATAATCCAACGGATCGCCCGCTTCTTCGTACCAGAACAGCGGATAGTCGCGCAGCATCTTCGCGTAAGCGATGCCGGTTTCGAGATCAAAGCGGCCGTTGGCGTCGACGGCGAGCTGTGCTTGCGTTCCGATCTCGTTCAGGACGGCTTCGATGCGCCCGCGATCTTCGTCGATAGACGCACCGCCGATCTTCATCTTGACGACGTTGTAGCCGCGGTCGAGATAGCCGCGCATCTCCGCCCGCAAGGCCGAATTGCCCTTGCCGGGATAGTAATAGCCGCCGGCCGCATACACGAACACGCGAGGGTTGGCCTCGCGGCCCTCCAGTTCCGCGAGCAGCCGGAACAGCGGCTTGCCGGCGATCTTCGCGACGGCGTCCCAGATCGCCATGTCGAGCGTACCGACGGCGACCGAGCGCTCGCCGTGCCCGCCCGGCTTCTCGTTCGACATCATCGCCGCCCAGATCCGGTGGGGATCGAGATTGCTTTGGTCGTCATTGAGAAGGCTCGCCGGATCAGCATCCAGGACGCGGGCGCGGAAGCGTTCGCGGATGAGGCCGCCCTGGCCATAGCGTCCGTTCGAGTTGAACCCGTAGCCGACCACCCGGCGACCGTCCCGAACGACGTCGGTCACGACGGCGACCAGGCTGGCCGTCATTTTCGAGAAGTCGATATAGGCGTTCCGGATCGGGGACGCGATCGGCTTGGTGATCTCGGCGACGTCGACAATACGCATGCGTTATTTCCTTTTCGCAGAGGACATTCGGCTCGGCCTCACCGCGCGGCATGGGTCGACGCCCGGATGGCTGGTCGAAGCGGGCAGCCCGGAGCATCACGTGCCCATAGAAATCCGGTTGTTTCGCCCCGTCTCGCGTCAAAGCGAAACCGCCGAGGCGGTTTGGGCGGCCTTTCTCTAGATCATCGAGGCGCCTCAGCGGCCGGGATCTCCGCCACTCGCCTCGGCGGATGATGAACTCGCCCGCGCATGCTCGGAGCGTGCTTCCTCGAGATCGAGCTCGCGTTCGATCCGCCGGCGCGCTTCATCTGAAATGCGGCTCTCCTCATAGAGGCGCGTGATCGCCGCGCGTTCCGCCCCGACCAGCCGGAGCTGCAGCCTGGCGGCGTCGGTTGCCGGCTCGTCCGGCGTGCTTTCGTCGGCCGTGGTGGTCAGCAGCGCAAGGCGGTCGGCATGGTACCGCCGCAGCGCAGCCACGGAAATGGCCGGTTCGCCTTCCGCTTCCGCCCGCTCGAGCTCTTTCAGGGCGGCGCGAATGCCCTTCAGCCGTGCGGCCCGTTCGTAGCGCTTTGCCTTCACGGCCTCGGCGCGGCCGGCGCCCTCCAGTCCGATGCGGCGCGCAATGAAGGACAGCAGCGAGCCTAGCCCGACCAGTGTCGCCACGATGACGAAGAACGTCACGAACAGCACGAGGTCGCGGTCGGGAAAGGGATGGTCGTCAAGAGTGATCGGAATAGACAAGGCTGCGGCCAGGCTGACCACGCCCCGCAACCCGGTAAAGCCGATCATGAATGGCATCCGCCAATCGGGCTGGGGATCGTCCCGCCCGAGCGCCCGCAGGAGCAATCGCGGCACGTGGCTGTAGGAGAATACCCAGACAAAGCGCACGACGATGATCGTGATCGTGATGAGCGCACCAGCCTGCAGCAATTCCATCCATTCTGCAGCCGACAGATTGCCTGCGATGACGCGCGCCTGCAGGCCCGTCAGCAGGAATATCAGGGCCTCCACCACCCAGGTCGCGATATTCCAGATGAAATAGCCTTGCAGGCGCGTGTCCGGCCGGATGAGCCTGCGGCCGTTCCAGGAGACATAGAGGCCGGTGGCGACACAGGCCATGACACCCGACCCGCCAACTTCGTGCGGCAGCCAAAACGCGATGAAAGGCGTTATCAGCGCCAGCAATACCTCCGCCCGTGGGTCGCGTGCGTAATGCCGGATGTGGAGCATGCCCCATCCAACCGCGATGCCGTAGGCGATTTCGCCGACCACAATCATGGCGAACTGGGCTGTCGCCGCCGCAGGCGAGAACGCGCCGGTCGCGACCGCGCCAAGAGCGAAGCTGAAGGCGACCAGGGCGGTGGCGTCATTCACCAGGCTTTCGCCTTCGAGAATCGTGATGAGGCGCTGAGGCAGGCGCATGCGGCGGAGCAGCGCGATCGGCGCCACGGCATCGGGCGGCGAGATGATCGCGCCGAGGACAAAACCGACCGGCCAGGAAAGTCCCAGCGCAAAATGGGCGACCGCCGCCACGGCCGCTGCGGTGAAAAGTACGCAGCCGATTGCGAGCGCGAGAATGGGCCGCAGGTTCGAGCGGAACGACCGCCAGCTCATATTGACGCCCGAATTGTAGAGCAATGGCGGCAGGAACAGCAGGAACACGAGGTCGGGCTTGAGCGCAACGGGAGGCAGGTTGGGCACAAAGGCAAGTGCCACGCCGGCCAGCAGCATGAGGATCGAAGGGGCGGCCCGCAAACGGCGGGCTCCCACCGACAGGAAGGCGACTGCAATTCCGAGCGACAGGATGACGAACAGGTCAGGAATCATGCCCTGCATCATAGCGAGTCGCGCGACATCAATCACGCGCTCGCACACGTGGCTATCGGGCAAATAGCCATGGGATCGCCGCGCATGTGCAGTGGGAGGCCCTGGTAGATCCGCGATCGCGATACCTGACCGCGAATGGCGCCTCGGGGCGTAACGGGCGCCCGCTTCGTTCCCGTGGCGGCGACTCTGGTGATCGTCTCCGACATCCCGATCCAGGCGCCTGCGATCCTAGTCGGGATCGACAAGTTCATGAGCGAATGCCGCGCCCTGACCAATCTCATCGGCAACAAAGTCGCCACCATCGTGATCAGGCTGATCGAGGGCGAGCTCGATGGGAAAAGTAACCTCTTGCGGAGCTCGTTTTCTTTGGGTGCAGCGGTCTTCCGCCTCGTCACTCAAAATGACTCCTGCGCCACGCCCATGCCGCTTCACATATCAATTATTGATAAAGTCGCTCAGTTCCGGCAGCCTGCTCCGCGCCGCACGGACACGCTCTTGTCTGCGATGCGCAATTGTCCAAGGGCTGGCAGCGTTGCTCATGAAACGTGAGGGCATCGGATGAAGGTGCTGCTCGGGATCTGCATCATGGCGACCCGGAGCGGTGCCGAACTTTTCGTGCGCGACCTGGCTCTCGGACTCAACAGTCGCGGGCACAGCGTGGTGGTCTACTCGCCGATCATCGGCGACATGATCGAGGAACTCCGCCAACAGTCGATTGCCTGTGTGGCCGATCTCGAATCGGTGACCGTGGCGCCCGACATTATCATCGGCAACACTCAGATCGAGACCGTCCTGTGCCTGGCGCGCTTTCCCGGCGTGCCGGCGATCTCCATCTGCCACGACCGCGTCGCCGAGCATGGCCGACCTCCGCGCTTTTCCCGCATCGGTGCCCATGTGGCGGTGGATGCCAATTGTGCGGAACGCCTGACCCTGGAACACGGTATCGCGCCCGCGCAAATCAGCATTATTCAGAACGGCGTTGACCTGCGACGCTTTCGCCCCCGCTCGCCTTTGCCGGAACGGCCCCGAGCAGCAGCGATCTTCAGCAATTATGCGACGCATGGCGTGGAAACTGAGTCGGTGAGGTGCGCTTGCGCCGCCGAAGGTGTTGCCCTGGAAGTCGTCGGCATGCGAGCAGGAAATCAGTCCACGGCGCCCGAGGAAATCCTGCACCGCTACGATCTGATCTTCGCCAAGGCCCGGTGCGCGATCGAGGCGATGGCCGTTGGCTGCGCGGTGGTTGTGCTCAATGAATCGCTTGGCATGGCTGGTATGGTAACCTCTGCCAATGTAGCCGATTGGCGACTATGGAATTTCGGGCGCAGATTGCTCGCACGAAACCCAATCGATGAGGCGCGCGTACGCAATGCGATCCGGTCATATTCGTCGGCGGACGCAGCACTGGTCAGCGCCTATATCCGCAACCATGCCTCCCTTGATTCCACCGTCGTCGCACTGGAAGAACTGGCTCTGGATATCCTTCAGACGAGAGCCGAACCGATCCCGCCGGAGCGCGAGCTGCAGGAATTCGCGCGATACGTCCATGGCTTCCTGCTGGCGTCCGGCCCCACCAGAATTGCCCATCAGGTGGGTATGCTACAGCAGGCGGTGCAACAAGCGCGAGCGCGCGAACAAAATGCTACCGAGAGGGCGGGTATGCTGCACCAGGCGGTGGAGCAGGCGCGAGCGCGCGAGCAAGAAGCCACGGAGAGCGCGCGACGCGCGGCGGCCCACGCACGAGCAGCGGAGAAGGCGTTGCTGATTGCCCGAGAAAAACTGGCACGCTCGCGCAGGAAAGTCGCTGCTATCCGCGCCAGCTATTCCTGGCGCGCCACCGCGCCTTTTCGATGGCTCCGCAAGCGCGTCGTATTGCTGCGTGAACAGCGGGACGAAGCCTAGAATGGGCCGCGTGCCCATCGCAATCGTCGGCTTCGGCCGTTTCGGACGACTGCATGCCCTGAGACTGAGCACCCACCCTTTATTTGAGCTTCGGTGTGTCGTAGACCCGCGGGCGGAGGCGCGCGCCCAGGCAAAGAGTCTGGCTTTGACAGTCTTGAGCGAATTGGCCGAGCTGCCCCTCGATATCAGTACCGCTGCGGTCACGACACCGCCGGAAACCCACGCCGGCATAGCCTCGACATTGATGCAACGGGGGCTGCATGTGCTGGTCGAAAAACCATTGGCGACGTGCGAGGCCGACATCGCCCGGTTGCTCGCGATCTCTCGCGAGACGGGGCGAATCCTTTGCACGGGTCACGTCGAGCGTTTCAACCCCAAGAGAATTCAGTTGTGCGATGGTGACCTCGTTGAATTCCGTCGCACCGCCCGCGGCGCGCACGATGGCAGACATGCAGTGCTGGACCTGCTGGTCCACGATTTGGACTTGTTTGCCTACTGGCTCGATCTTCCGGTCGAGCACGAAATACAGGTCACCGGCGTCAGACTGGATGACCAAAAGATCGACGCAACTTGTGTCCTCGCCGGTTTTCCGCTGCGGCTACGCGCGTCTTACGGCACGCCTGCTTCCAGCGCCGTCGTACTGTGCGGCGCCGCCAGTCCGGCAGCGACAAAGCTGGCTGGATCGGACGCGCCGGCCGATCGGCTCGAGCTTTATGGCGACGACGCTTTGACTCGCCAATATTCGGCGTTTCATGACCGGCTGCGTGGCCTTGTCTCGCCGATCGCTGATGGATTGGCCGGCTCGGCGGCGACACGTCGGGCGCTCACCATCCTGAACATGCTATGAGGGTCCCCTTCTTTCAATCTCCATGGAAATTCGACAAAGCTGCAGCATTGCGGCTTGCGGAGGTCCTATCCAGCGGCTCCTACGTCGCTGGCCACGAGGGAGAGGCTTTCGAGTCGGAATTCTCCGACTGGCTGGGCGGTCGCGAGGTAGTAGGCGTGAACTCCGGCACCGATGCCCTGTTCCTGGCCTTGACCGCACTCGGGATTGGTTCTTCCGATGAGGTCGTGCTCCCTTCATACACCTTCATCGCCTGCCTCGAGGCAGTTGTTCGCGTAGGAGCAGTGCCGGTGCTGGTGGATTCCATGCCGGAGAGTTTCCTGCCTGGCCTCGAGCAAATAGAGCCTGTTGTGAATTCGGCTACCCGCGCAATTCTTGCAGTGCCCCTGTTTGGGGACACGACGGGCCAGATGAATCTCCACGCCTTCTGCCACCGGCGCGGTCTGTTGTTAATCGAAGATGTGGCACAGGCTTGCGGCGGATATATCGCGGATGAAGACGGCGTTCACCGGCTGGTTGGGACCCTTGGCCACGCGGCTGCTTTCAGCTTTTACCCTACCAAGACGCTGGGCGCCGCAGGCGACGGCGGGGCGGTCGGCTTTGACGATCCCGCCCATGCGGAACGCTGCCGCGCGCTCAGGAACCATGGCCTGCATCGCGGTGAACATTGCGAGATCGGCATCAACAGCCGGCTGGATGCGCTACAGGCGGGCTTGTTGCGACTGGGACTCCGCAATCTTGATGGAAACCTGAAGCGTCGAAGCGAAATTGCGGACCGGTACATCCGCGCCATGACAGATTTGCCGCTGCTGTGCCTGCCGCAACGCTCGTTCGGCAACGCCTGGAATTACTTCGTCGTACGCCATCCGCATCGCGATCAGTTGCGGCTGCGCTTGGCGACTCTTGGTGTGGAGACCCGAGTCTATTACTCTCGTCCGCTTCATCGCGAACCGGCCTACCTTCGGCGCTTTCCAGCGGTGCGCCTGCCGAACAGCGAGAAACTGGCGGAGCAGGCGCTCGCCCTGCCGCTCTACCCCGCGATGACGACCGATCAAATCGATTGCGTGGTCGATTCGGTGGCACGCGCTTGTGGCAGCAGCCTGGCGGCTCAGACGTGAGTACGATGCTTCACCGATTGGGTTTTTTCCTGGCCAAGTATTGGAGCGCCGGTTCGTCCTCCGAGACACGCCCGATGCCGATCATCGTGGGTTCGCCCCGCTCTGGCACAACTCTGCTGCGCTTCATGCTGGATGCCCATCCGCAGCTTGCGATCCCGCCGGAAACTGGATTTCTCCGGTTGGCTGACGCATGGCTGAAGGATGGCGACGTTGCAGAGAAAGTATTCCAGGATATCACCACCTTTCCCGCCGAGGCGCCTGGCTGGAGCGATTTCCACTTGTCCGCCGAGGCATATCGTCGAGAAATCGAGAAGCTGGATAAGCGCAACGCCGCGGAGGCAGTCCGCCTGTTCTATCGCATGTATGCTTCGCGGTTCGGCAAGCCGAGATGGGGCGAAAAGACGCCGCTGTATTGTCGCTGCATGGCGAGCATCGAGCGATTGTTGCCAGAAGCGCATTTCATTCACCTCGTCCGCGACGGGCGCGATGTAGCGTTGTCCCTGCGGTCGCGCTTTTTCTCGCCGGGTCCGGATACCGAGACACAGGCTGGATATTGGCGGGAAAATGTCGAATCGGCGCGGCAGGCAGGCAGCCGTTGCCGGCACTACCTGGAAATTCGCTATGAGGATCTGTTGCGGGATACCGAAGCGGTACTGCGAAAAATATGTGGGTTTATCGACCTGACCTTCACGCACGACATGCTGCGCTATTACGAGCGCACGCCGGAACGTCTGCGGGAACATCTGTCGCGTTATCAGGTCACGGGGCGCTTGTTGATTTCCCACGAAGACCGGCTGCAGCAACAGGCGACGACGATGCGGGCACCCGATGTCTCTCGGATTGGCGTCTGGAGGCATGAAATGAGTTCGGATGAAATCCACCGTTTCCAGAACGTCGCCGGCCCGCTCCTTGAGGAACTTGGCTATCCGCTGGCGCAGGATTGCCGACGCGCAGCCGAGGATGAGATTACGCCGGTTTGTCCAAGTGCTCGGTAGTACTTCAATCGCTCCTATAACATCGAACAGGTGTCCGCATGCAGGCACTCGATGAACGATTTCCGGGGGTACGTTTCTACAATCCGGCTCTGATCGAGGTGCAGGATAATGTCCGTATCGGTGAAGGCACGCGAGTCGGCAGCTTCACCCTCATACACATGGGTGCGAAAATCGGCGCGTCGACCACGATCGGGTCGCACTGCAACATCTGCGAATGCTCGATCGGTGATCGCGTTTCGATTCAAACCGCGTGTCATATCACGCGCGGCGTGGCCATTGAGGATGACGTATTCATCGGACCGGGAGTCATAACACTTAACGACCGTCTCATGAACGGCATCATATGCGCGCCTCGGATTTGCCAAGGTGCGAAGATTGGTGGTGGCAGTGTGATACTGCCCGGGATCGTCATCGGCGAAAAGGCGCTGATCGGCGCGGGTAGCGTTGTGAGGAGAGATGTGGCGCCGGGAGCGACCGTGGTCGGAAGCTCTACACGAGCGACCATCCGGAAGCATGCGTCAACGACAACCTGATCATTAGCCATGGCCGCCCGACGTGAGCAGCCTTGCGCCAAGGTCGCTCAGTGAAGCGCGGGCGCGACCGCCCCTTGCGCGATCGTGGAAATTTCCGCTCCTGCCGCCTTCAGCTCTATCGCGAAGCGCTATCGCAAAAGATCATGCAATCCGGATGCGACGGGTCACCTGGCCATTGCTTTCCCAATAGGTGTGTTTGTTGGCGATCAAGGGATCGTCCATCGCAGGCTGGATGCGGCCCTGCGCATCGATCGCGCGCGAGGTCACGGTGTGCTCTCCGGCCGAGAGAGCGAGCTTGTCCACGGACCATATCTGCCACGCGGATTTGGCCGTCTCGCTCTTGTCTATCGCTGCCGCCATCCACGGCCCATCATCGATCCGTACCTCGACCTTCTCGATCGGGGCGCCCCAGGCCGCGCCGATGATCCGGTATCGGTCATCAACGCGCGTGACCTTTGCCGCCGCCGATTTCAATCTGCTCCGGCCGACGGAAGTCTCGGTCCATACCGACTCGCCGTCCTGCTTTTCCTCGCGGATCGTGACATAGTCCCGCGCCATGAAGCGGTTCATGAAGCGCGTGTCGCGCACCTCGATGCGCGTTAGCCACTTGACGTTGGCGATGCCGTACCAGCCGGGAGCGATCAGCCGCAGCGGGAAACCGTTGGCCGGCGGCAGCGGCTTGCCGTTCATCTCGTAGCACAGCAGGTTGGCCGGGTTCATCGCATCGGCAACCGACATGCTGCGCGCGAAGTTCTGCTTCATCTTGATGTCGCGGACGGTCTCCTCGCCTGAATCGGCGCCGAAGAAGACGACCTCGATGCCGCTCTTGGCGAGGCCCGCTTCCTTCAGGAGCGGCGCCAACGGCGTGCCCGCCCACTTGGCATTGCCGACGCCGCCGGTGAACCAGGGGAAGCCATGATTGCCGGAGCATTCCACGGTGAAGACGACCTCCTCCCGCGGCCTCTTCTTCAAGTCGTTCAAGTCCAGTATGAGGGGCCGTTCGACGGAACCGCCGATCTCCAGCTTCCACGACTTGCCATCGAGGACCGGCCGATCGTAGTGGGCGACGCTGAAGAACTTCTCGTTGGGCGTGATCCAGGAATTGAGATCCTCCCACACGAGCTGGTTGGCCACCACCTGCGGCACGGGATTTTCCGGCGGCTGATCGAGCCATGGGACGACCGTCTCGCCAGGGACGCTCGGAAATGCGTACGCCAGCCGCGAGGCGTGGAGAAGGGCGGCACCTGCGAGCAAGGCTCCGCCTTTGGCAATGATCTCTCTGCGCGGAATATCCATGGCGATTCCTCCCGACTTTTACATCCCCACACGAATGGTCGCATCGCGGACGGCATCCCCGGTAGCCAGCGATAGTGACATTGTACGGGGGTGGGAGTGCCAAGTTGGCCAGCGAGCCCTGCGTGCGGCAGTCCCCAGCGGTGGTGCGCTTGGAGCAGGCGGCGGCGCCCCGAACGATACCGGGTGCGACACGTCGGAGCAGGGGGCGCGAAGATGTTTGACGGTCGGATAGCACGCGCGCTATTCAAGTCGGGCTAGGTTCCCCGTCAATCTGCAATATGGTTGCACGATGTCCGCTGAAATCGGTCTGGTCGGCCTCGGCGTCATGGGCGCCAATCTGGCGCTCAACATCGCAGAGCACGGCTTCCCCATCGCTGTCTATAACCGGACCGCCGAAACCACGGCGAAGTTCCATGCCCATGCCGGGGCGCTCGCCAGTCGCATCGTCCCGTGCAAATCGTTGGACGAGTTCGCCGCCGCCATTCGCCGGCCTCGTCCCATCATCATCATGGTGACGGCGGGCGATGCGGTCGATCAGCAGATCGCGGCGCTGCGGCCGCTTCTGTCGCCGGATGACATTTTCATCGACGCCGGCAACGCCAACTTCCGCGACACGATGCGGCGCTCTGCCGAGTTCAATGGATCGGGCCTTGCTTTCATGGGCATGGGCGTTTCCGGCGGCGAGGAGGGCGCGCGCCACGGGCCGTCCATCATGGCTGGCGGCCTGCAAACCTCCTATGCGCGGGTCGAGAAGGTGCTGACCGCGATCGCGGCCAAATACCAGGACGATGCCTGTTGCGCCTGGCTCGGCGAGAATGGCGCGGGCCATTTCGTCAAGACCATCCACAACGGCATCGAATATGCCGACATGCAGATGATCGGCGAAATCTACGGAATCCTGCGCGACGGGCTCGGGCTGGGCGCGGCCGAGATCGGCGACATCTTCGCACGCTGGAACAAGGGCCGGCTCAACTCCTACCTGATCGAGGTCACCGCCGCCGTGCTGGCGGCAAAGGATCCCAGGACGGGATCGCCCGCGGTCGACGTCATCCTCGACCGGGCCGGCCAGAAAGGGACCGGCCGATGGTCGGTCATCGAAGCGCAGAATCTGGGCGTTCCAGCGATGGCGATCGAGGCCGCAGTCGCGGGGCGGAACCTGTCGGCCCTCAAGTCCGAGCGCGAGGCGGCTGACAAGATCTATGCCCTGCCGGCCGCGCGCCTGACGCCGGCCGACCGGAGCGCCTTCATCCACCAGCTCGAATTCGCGCTCTATGCCGGCAAGCTCTCGGCCTACGCGCAGGGCTTCGCGGTGATGGAAGCGGCATCGCGGGAATTCTCCTGGAACCTGCCGATGGCGACGATCGCCCGCATCTGGCGGGCCGGCTGCATCATCCGCTCGCAGTTCCTCGACGCGATCGCATCAGCCTTCCCGGCGTCGGGACGGCTCAGCAATTTGCTGGTGGCGCCCGAGTTCGTCGGCAAGATGAAGGAATCGGTGCCGTCGCTGCGCCGGATCGTTGCCGATGCGGCGAATGGCGGCCTGCCGGTTCCCGCGCTCTCCGCCTCCCTTGCCTATTTCGACAGCTACCGGTTGGGCCGCGGTACCGCGAATCTCATCCAGGCCCAGCGCGACTATTTCGGAGCGCATGGTTTCGAGCGCGTCGATGAGAAAGGGGCGCATCACGGCTCCTGGAACGCGTCAGCGTAGCTGTCACTTCTCCGTTAGACCAGGATCTGGAACTGGTTCAAGATCCAATAGACCTCTGCCGCGCAGCCGAGATGCACCGGACAGATGCGTCCCCCGGACCATACACCAGAATCGGAGCGCTCGATTTTTCGTTGCGGCAGCCGCCAACGCCCGGAACGTCGCGGCACTCCGGTTGTTGTACGCAATTGAACCCGCACCAGACAGGGTTTCATGCAAAAACCACTGACCGTCACCTTCCGCAATCTCGATACGTCCGAATTCCTCAAGAAGCTGGTGGAAGAGCGAGTTGCACGGCTGGAGAAATTCTATCCGCGCATCATCGGCTGCCGGGTCGTGATCGAGGCGCCGCATCGCAGCGCGGAGGGGCATAGCCCACCCCTGGGTGTGTCCGTTGAGGTCGATCTTCCCGCCCGCCCGCGCGTCGTCGCCAAGGACGTGGAACCGCAGCGCGAGTTCAAAGGCGACCATCTCTCGGTCACCAATCGTGTTTTTGAAGCCATCGAGCGGCAGCTCGACGAACTGGGCGAGAAGCAACGCGGCAAGGTCAAGCATCACGACAATGTCCGCCAGACAGGCAGCGTTGCCCGCCTGTCTCCCGAGCAGGGCCACGGATTCATCGAGATCGCCGGCGGCCCCGAACTCTATTTCACGCGCAAGGCGGTGATCGGCGGCAGCTTCGAGGACCTGAAAGTCGGGACGATGGTGCAGGTGACCCAGGCGACCGGTGAAGGGCCGATGGGTCCGCAAGCAAGCTCCGTAGAAATGCTGGGCGCCGAGCAGCGCGGCTGAAAGTCGCTCCATCCGGCCGGAACGTATCGCGGGGCGGGTGGTTAGCGATTTCAAGATGACACGATCGCGACCTCCAGAAACGAGCGAAAAAACCGGCGCATTCAATCGCCGGCATTTTCTCGCCGGCACCGCAACATCCGCCGTCCTGCCGCTTGCCCTGAGTGTCACGCGCGATGCGGCGGCAGACGCCGCTCCGCCCGCGCCGGTAGCCAGCCGATCGCTGGAGCTTCAGATCAATGGCCGTACTCATCGCCTGACGCTGGACAATCGCACCACTTTGCTCGATGCCCTGCGCGAGCATATCGGCCTGATGGGTGCCAAGAAGGGCTGCGATCACGGGCAATGCGGCGCCTGCACGGTTCACCTGGATGGCCGCTCGGTCCTTTCCTGCCTCACTTTGGCTGCGGTCGCGGAGGGCCATGAGATCACCACGATCGAGGGGCTGGCACAGGCGGATGGCACGCTGCACCCGGTGCAGCAGGCCTTCGTCGATCACGACGCGTTCCAGTGCGGCTATTGCACCCCGGGCCAGATCATGTCGGCGGCCGCCTGCATCCAGAGCGGACGCGCCGGCCAGGATGCGGAGATCCGCGAATATATGAGCGGCAATCTCTGCCGCTGCGCCGCCTATCCGAACATCGTTGCCGCCATCCGCGCGGCCAAGACCCAGCTCGGGAGCTGAGCACGATGCGGCCCTTTGCCTATGAGCGCGCCACGTCGCCCGAGACCGCTCTTGATGCCATCAAGGACGATCGCGCCACGGCATTTCTGGCCGGCGGGACCACGCTCATCGATCTCATGAAGCTCGACGTGATGCGGCCGGCGCGCGTGATCGACATCAATGCGCTCGGTGCGACCGAGATCGAGCTCGACGAAAATCGCCTTCGGCTCGGCGCGTCCGTCCACATGGCGGATGCGGAAACGCATGAGGAGCTGCGCCGCCGCATCCCGATGCTGACGCAATCGCTGGCGCTCGCCGCCAGCACGCAGATCAGGCACATGGCGACCTTGGGCGGCAACGTGCTGCAGCGGACGCGCTGTCCGTATTTCCGCGATGTGAGCTGGAGCGCCTGCAACAAGCGCGCGCCCGGTTCGGGCTGTGCGGCGCTGGACGGTTTCAACCGGCAGCACGCTGTCCTCGGCGCCAGCGATGCCTGCATCGCGACCTATGCCGGGGATTTTGCGCAGGCGCTGATTGCCCTGGACGCCGCTGTCGACATGGTGGGAAGCCGCGGCCGGAGGCAGATTCCGTTTTCCAAGCTGCACGTGCCACCCGGCCAGACGCCCGACGTGGAAACGACGCTCGCGCCGGACGAACTGATCCTCGGCTTCGAAATGCCGGTCGAGCCGTGGCTGCGCCGATCGCTTTATCTCAAGATCCGCGATCGTGAGTCCTACGAGTTCGCGTTGGCGTCGGCCGCCGTTGCGCTCGACCTCGATGGCGGCGCAATCCGGCAGGCGCGGATCGCCCTGGGTGGCGTCGCGACCGTGCCGTGGCGCGCACGCGAAGCGGAACAGGCATTGATCGGGCGCGCGCCGGACGAGGCGACATGCCAGCTTGCCGCCGATATCGCCTTCTCCGGCGCGCGGCCGTACCAGCACAATGGGTTCAAGGCGGCGCTCGGCCGCCAGACGATCGTGCGCGCGCTGTTGCAGGCAGCGAAGATGGAGGCCTGACATGGCGGTCGTAGGCCCGGTGCAGCAGACGAATATGGGCGCGCCGCAGTCGCGCATCGACGGGCGCGCAAAGGTGACCGGTGCTGCGCCCTACGCCTCGGATTTCCCGCTCGGGCGGCCTGCTTATGCCTATTTCGTCACCAGCACCATCGCGCGCGGCCGCATCGAGGGCTTCGATCTCGCGGCGGCGCGGCAAGTGCCGGGCTTCCGGGATATCCTCACCTACGAGACCATGCAGGGCGCGGTGAAGAAGCCGACCTTCTTCGCGGCCGGCGGCTATGCCTCGACCACCATCCGGCCGCTGGATGGGCCGGAGGTTTTCCACGACGGGCAAATCGTGGCGGTGGTGCTGGGCGACAGCTACGAGGCGGCGCGCGAAGCGGCCTACAAGGTGAAAGTTGCCTGTCAGGCGGCGCCGGCCGCCGCGACCTTCAATTCTCCCGGCACGACCACCGAAGACGCGGCCGAGGCCAGCAAGAGCCACGAAGACCCGGCGGTCGGCGATATCGCGGCCGGATTTGCCGCCGCGTCCGCCGTCGTGGATGAGGAATTTGCGACGCCGACCCAGCATCATAATCCGATCGAGCTGTTCACCACCTCCTGTGCGTGGATCGGCGACAAGCTGACTGTCTACGAGCCGAGCCAGACGGTGCACGGCCTGAAAAACGGCGTCGCGCAGCAGCTTGGCATCCCGCCCGACCATATCCGCATCATCAGCCCATTCGTGGGCGGCGCGTTCGGCTCCAAGGCGTCGATCACCCCACGGACCGCGCTGATCGCCCTGGCGGCGCGCCGGGTCGGCCGGCCGGTGAAACTGGTCATGACACGCGATCAGGGCTTTACGGTCGCGACCTATCGCGCCGAAACCCGCCATCACCTGCGGCTCGGTGCGGATGCCGACGGGAAGTTCACGGCGTTGTCGCATGAGGGGTGGGAAGTGACGTCGCGGCCCGATCCGTACCTGGTCGGCGGCACGGACACGACCGCACGGCTTTACGCCTGTCCTAACGTCTTCACCAAGGTGCACCTGGTCCACGCCGACTGCAACACGCCGGGCTTCATGCGCTCGCCGCCGGAAGTGCCGTATCTGTTCCCGCTGGAATGCGCGATCGACGAGCTGGCGGAGAAGCTCGAGATGGATCCGATCGAGCTGCGCCGCCGCAACGATACAATGACGGAGCCGATCAAGGGCCTTCCCTACACCAGCCGCTCGCTGATGGAATGCTTCGATGAGGCGGCCGAAAGTTTCGGCTGGTCGCGGAGAACGCCTCAACCTGCCTCGATGCGCGAGGGCGAATGGCTGATCGGCTGGGGCTGCGCCAGCACCTGCTATCCGACGGCCGTTGCGCCCGCGACCGCGCGCGTGACCTTGTGGAAGGATGGGCGCGTGAAGGTGGAGACGGCGGCGCACGATCTTGGCACCGGCGCCTATACCGCACTGGCGCAGGTGGCCGCGACGCGCCTTGGTGTCGACGTCGATCAAGTATCCATGTCGCTCGGCGATTCTGACCTTCCACCGTCTCCGGTCGCGGGCGGATCGAATACGACAGCCAGCGTTTCCTCCGTCATCGCCCAGGCGTGCGGCGCCATCCGCGCCAGGCTGGGCCTCAACGCGATTGCAGCGCAAGACGGATCCGCGCCGATCGAGCCCGCGACGCGAGCAGCAGGGTTCGAACGGCTGGGCGTCGCGCTGATCGAAGAGTACGCAGAATTCGTACCGCATGGCGTCAAACCGGACGGGATCGACAAGCTCTATGCCGGCATCACGCGCTTCGGCGGCGGATCGATGCTGAAGGACCGCATCCAGTACGCTTTCGGCGCGGAGTTCGTCGAAGTCCGCATCCATGCCCGCACGCGCGAGATCCGCGTGCCGCGCATCCTCGGGGCCTTCGCGGCCGGCCATATCGTCAATCCGAAGACGGCGCACAGCCAATTGATGGGTGGCCTCATCTGGGGCGTCTCGTCGGCCTTGCATGAGGCGACGGAGATGGACCTCAAGGCAGCGCGCTACATCAACGACAATCTCGCCGACTACATGGTGCCGGTGAACGCCGACATCGAAGAGGTGTCGGTAATCCTGGTCCCCGAGCGTGACACCGAGGTCAATCCCCTCGGGATCAAGGGCCTGGGCGAGCTTGGCAATGTCGGCACCAACGCGGCCGTCGCCAATGCGGTCTATCACGCGACCGGCCGGCGCATCCGCGAGCTGCCGATCCGGCTCGAGAAACTCCTGACCTAATTCCCGAATGAGTCCGGAGCGGTATGCCCGACTCGGCGCGAGGCATTACAGTCTCTTGACAGTGCAACAATTCCTTAATGTGTGAGTTGCACACTGAGATAGTGACAACCGGTCCGAGGTGTGGCGCGCGATGTTCCACCTGTTGTTGACCACCTGCTTTGCAGGAATCCTGTGTTACGCAAGCCAGCCGGACGTGCCCTACGCCTCCGCGGAGCGGTGCCTGCAGCAGGGCGCGATCCTGTCCGGCCTCGCCCGTGCGCGCCTCGACTTCCCCCGGATGCAGCAGACCTCCCGGATCGTCTGCTCCGCTGCCGATGGCTCCGAGGAGACCGTCTATGTCGGCCGTGTCGGTACTCAGACGCCGGCGTTTCCCGACGACGCGATGAGCCTTCCCGCGATCGATTGAACGCCCCTTCATCCAGCCATTCCACATCTCCGACCTGTTGAACGGGATCGATCGCCGACGCCCGCTTGCGTTCCGTTGCCGGCGGCGCCATCTAACAAGTATGTTCGAACATCATCGAATATAGCCCTACTGACCGCAGGCTCTTGAATGATCCCATTCTCGGTTCTCGATCTCTCGCCGATCGTGGAGGGAGCGAGCGCGGCGGACGCGCTCAGGAATACGCTCGATCTCGCGCGCCATGCCGAGATGCTGGGCTATCGGCGCTACTGGCTGGCAGAGCACCACAACATGCCGGGGATCGCGAGCGCGGCCACCGCGATCGTGATCGGACATGTGGCGGCCGGCACCAAGATCATCCGCGTTGGGTCGGGCGGGATCATGCTGCCGAACCACGCGCCGCTGGTGATCGCGGAGCAGTTCGGCACGCTGGAATCGCTGTTCCCGGGCCGTATCGATCTTGGCCTCGGGCGCGCGCCCGGCACGGACATGGCGACGGCCCGGGCCTTGCGCCGCGACCTTGCGACCGATCCCGATCTGTTCCCTCGGGACGTGGCGGAGCTGCGCGCCTATCTCTCGCCCGCCGTAGCGGGACAACGGATCCACGCCGTCCCGGGCGAAGGACTGAGAGTGCCGATCTGGTTGCTGGGATCCAGCCTCTTTAGCGCTCAGCTCGCGGCGATGCTGGGCATGCCTTTCGCCTTTGCCTCGCATTTCGCGCCGGCGGACATGATGCAGGCGCTGGAGATCTATCGCGGCCGGTTCGAACCGTCGGCCGAGCTTGAGCGTCCCTATGCCATGCTTGGCGTCAACGTGATCGCAGCCGACACGGATCGTGAAGCAAACCGGCTTTTCACCTCTCTGCAGCAAAGCTTTGTCAATCTGCGTCGCGGCCACCCAGGCAAGCTGCCGCCGCCGATCGAGGATTTCGACAGCTTCGCGTCGCCGGCGGAGCAGGCGCAGCTCCGGCAGGCGCTCGCCTGCTCCTTCGTCGGCGGACCGGACAAGGTGAAGGCAGGGCTTGCCGCTTTCATCGAGCGCACCGGAGCGGACGAGCTGATCGTCGGCGGCCATATTTTCGACCACGCGGCGCGCCTGCGCTCTTTCGCCATCGCGGCGCAGGTGCGCGACTCACTCGCCGCAGGCGCGCGGCAACGCGAACGCGGAATCGTATCGTGACAATGTGGAAGCAAAAAGAGAAAGCGGCGGCGAAGACTGAGGGGGAAGGGGAGTGCTTCGCCGCCGGGCCGCTGAGGGCAAGCGGCCACATTCCGCAATACAACCCTGGTTTGATCACTTGGTTCCGCGCCATTTGAAATTTTCGGCGGCTGCACGCAGTCGCAATCCATGGAGTTCGCCGATGGTTGCAAGACGTTCCGCTAAGGCCGTGACCCGCCATAAAGAATCCGATGAGGCTCGAAAGCTGTATGCAGCTCGGACGGGCGGTGACCGGGTACTGATCGCGTCGATCGATTCCTTTCCGGCAAGCGATCCGCCCGGTTGGATCGAAGTCAAGGCGCATCCAGAGAGTCCGGTGCCGTCCGGCCGCCGGTTGCCGCGCCGTTCAGCCGGCTAAGGTCGAGCTGCGTCGGCGCGGTTCTCGGAGCGAGCATCGTTCAAATCACAAGGTCTCTGCGACAGTCTCCGCATATGCGCAGTACGCTGTGATCCTCGACGATGCAGCCCTCATAATTGTCACAAGCGGCTCCCGCTCATATGTCATTTTTGATTGCTATAGATGATCTGGAGTCCTAACGTTTGTGCACTGCGATGAGCCAAGACTGGGCAAACCCTTTCGATTGTCGGCTCGGTTGCTTTGCCCGCCGGCTTCGGGCGGCGATGTGAACAGGGATCAGCCTGGGGTCGTGGCGCTTTGGTAATGCAGAGTGTCCGATGCTTGCGCGTTCCTCGGAGGGGAGGTGCGTTCGGTGGCCCATTACATAAGCGTGCTGATGCCCCTGAGCGCGGGTGGCTGGCGTGCCTTGTTCCCCGACATTCCTGGTTGCGAAGTCGAAGGCGACAGTCTCGACGCCACCGTGCTGCGTGCTGCCGGCGCCTTGACCGAGTGCGTGCAAAGCCGCTACGGCGACGGTCCGCCATCGCCGCGCGAATTGATCGAGATCAAGGCCGACGATCATTGGGTGACGGCCCATGCCATCGACTGGGCGAAGGCGGTCGTCACCATGGTCCCCGTGCGCGCTGGCCACAACGGCCACGCCTGAATTGCCGTCCGGTCCCAACACCAGCCTGCGGTCCGGTCGCGGATTGCCGGAGCGCGCGGCAACGTGATATGCCCCGATCATCGACGGACCAGGACAGTCATTGGGGGGCAGTTATGCGATGGAGCGTTGGATCCCGGCACATCCCCGCGGCCTGGTGCAAGCGGACATCGTGCCACTGGACATCGCACCTGGCCGCCGCCGTGCTGGCGCTTTCTCTGGCCGCTTGCGCGAGCGTGCCACCGCCCCCCTCGATCATCGGACTGTGGCGGGCGCAGGAGGTGGCAGGCACCCCCGTTGCCGGCGACAAACAGGTCACGCTTTCGCTCTACGGCGATGGCAGGGCAGTCGGGCGCGCCGGCTGCAACAATTACACGACCAGCTACAAGCGCGCTGGAGCCGGCATTTCGTTCGGACCGCTGATCAGCACCAAGATGGCCTGCGCGCCTGAGGCCATGAGCCTGGAGCAAAGCTATCTTTCCACGCTCGCGGCAGCGACGCGCGCGGAGCGACGCCCGGATGGCGTGCTGGTGCTGACCACCGACAGCGCCGCGCAGATTCTGTTCCGCCGCCAGGAATCGGCAAGTCTGCAGGATGCGCGCGCCCGCGGGGTCGATTTTCGCGCCGTCGGGCAGGAGCCGGCTTGGGTGGTCGAGCTGAAGGAGGGCGAAAAAATCACCGCGGTGCTGGATTACGGCGGGACCACTCTGGAACTGCCGACGCCGGCGGGTGAAAGCGCGGCCGATGGCACGCTGACCTACGACGCGAGCACGGACACCGACCATCTCGTGCTCAGCATCAAGAGCAAGACCTGCGTCGATGCCATGAGCGGCGACTCCCACCCTTCGATCGTCGATCTGATGGTTAACGACACGCCCTATCACGGCTGTGGCGACTGGCTGGACTAACGGACGTCTGGCGGAGTTCGCCGAGCAATCGATTGGTCGATACGTCGGCTGGTAGGGGTGTGGCCGTTGGCCCAAAGGCCAATCAACTTTTCCGTGCCGCACCATGGACCCGCCGCCCGGCTGGGCCTACGCTCTACCGTCACATGAGGGTTGACGGAGCGTGACATGTCGCCCAGCGCGACCGCGGGGAGACCGTTCCATCCCGTTCTGAATCGCCATAGGCCGGATCGGTGCGCGAATATGCAGCCGATCTTTCTACACGGCCGAGTCCGGCGCGAGAGGAATCCATGACACCATCGACATCGACCAGCCGGGAACCTTGGCGCGTGCCGCTGGATGTGCTGGCCGCATTCTGCGTCGCGGTCCTGCTTGTGGTGATTGTCGGCATCCTCGGATGGCAGACTTACCGCGGCGTGCAGGAAATCCTGCGCACGGTTGCTTTCGACGAGACGCGCTACATCCGCGATGCGATGGGCGAGAAAGTCGAGGGCATTCTGGAACCAGCAGAAAGCCATCTGGCGCTGCTGGCCTATAGCAACCTGTCGCAGGCCAGCAGCTTGGGACGCCGCCTGGCGGAACTGCCGCCGATCCTGGACGGGCTGAAGCGCAACAAGCTGATCGACTCCAGCTTTGTCGGCTACCCGAACGGCGAGTTCATCCTGTTCCGGCCGCTGCGCAACGCGCAGGACCGTGCGTTATTCAACGCGCCGGCCGCGACCGCGCTTCTGGTGCAGGCGGTCACACGCGATTCCGCGGGCGTCCTGCTGGGAACATACCAGTTCTTCGATGCCGACGGACACCTGCTGGAGTCCGTGGCGAAACCGGACTATCGCTTCGATCCTCGAACCAGGCCGTGGTACAAGGCGGTCGGCCGCGATGGCGCCGATGTCCTGACCGATCCATATCCTTTCTTTACGACCGCCGCGGTCGGAGCAACGATGGCGCGGCGGTCGGCCGACGGCGCCGCGACCGTCGGACTTGACGTCACGCTCCAGTCGCTCGCAAACGTGCTTGACGATCTGCGCATTACGCCATCGACGGAAATTGCGGTCGTCGACAAGACGCAGCATGTCATCGGCTATCGCGACGCTTCCAAGATGATCGCTCCCACAGAGGGCGGCGGCCTGCGGCTGACCATGGTCGACGAGATCGGTGTTCCGGTTCTGGCGCGTGCCGCGTCGGTATTCGGCCGCGGCGAAGGTCACGGCGAAGTAAACATCGACGGCCGCGGCTGGCAGGTCTTACGCGCCAATATTCCGACCCGGGCGACGCAGGCGCTGACTTTGCTGATCGCGATTCCAAACGACGAGCTGTTCGCCGCCGCGCGCCAGATCGTGGGCCGCCAGGTCATCATCGGCGTCGTCATGCTGCTGGTGGCGATCGCCTTTGGCTGGTGGGGGGCACGGCGCCTGACCCGATCGCTCAATCGCCTGGTCAAGGAAACCCAGGCGATCCAGTCGTTCGATTTCAGCCGGGACACCAAGGTGCGGACCATCCTCACCGAGGTGGACAAGCTGGCGCGCGCGCTCGACACCATGAAATGGACCATCCGCAAGTTCATGGAGGTCGGCAATGCCTTGTCGGCGGAAGGCGACCTGACCTCCTTGCTGGAAAGAGTGGTGCGCGAAACCAAGCAACTGGCTGGCTGCGATGGCGGCGTGCTCTATCTCGTCGACCATGATCGGCAGCACCTTCAGCCGGAGATCATCCGTTGGCGCCACCTGCCCGTGACGGATGAGCGCTTCGCGCCGCGGTCGCTACCGCTGAACGGCAGCGATCTGTTCGCCGAGACCATTCACGGCCTGCATCGCGGCGACATCGTTGTGGCGGACCGGGCACTCGAGGAGGCCGAGCTGGACGCCACGGGCCTGCGCGGCGCGATGAAAGCGCTGCAGGCGGAGCGCGTCGGGCTGGTGGCGGTCCCGCTGCATGACCGCAAGCAGGAACCACTCGGCATGATCCTGCTGATCAAGGCGATCCACCACGACGAAACCTGGTCGATCAATAAGCATCTTCGCGAGCTGATCCGCGCGGTCAGCGGCAGCGCCGGCATCGCGATCGAGAACCGGCAGTTGCTGCAGGGCCAGAAGGATCTGATGAACGCGCTGATCAAGCTGGTCGCCGGCGCAATCGACGCCAAATCGGCCTATACCGGCGGCCACTGCCAGCGCGTTCCGGTCTTGACGCGGATGCTGGCGGAGGCCGCCTGCGGCCAGAGCGACGGGCCGTTCCAGCATTTCCGCCTCTCCGAAGAGGAATGGGAAGCGGTGGATATCGGCTCGTGGCTGCACGATTGCGGCAAGGTGACGACGCCTGAATACGTGGTCGACAAGGCGACCAAGCTGGAGACCATCTATGACCGCGTCCACGAGGTGCGGATGCGGTTCGAGGTGCTGAAGCGCGATGTCGAAATCGCCTATTGGCAGGCCGTTGCCAAGGGCGGCGATGCGGATGCGCTGCGCGCGCGGATGGAAGAGGAGCAGCGCGCGCTGGATGAGGATTTCGCATTCGTGGCGGAATGCAACGAAGGGGGTGAATTCATGGACCCGGCGCGGACCCTGCGCCTGAAGCAGATAGCGGCGCGCACCTGGCGCCGCACGCTCGACGACCGCCTGGGCGTGTCCTACGAGGAAAGGGCGCGCAAGAACCGCACCCAATCGCCCGGCTTGCCGGTCGATGAGCCACTGCTGGCGGACCGTGAGGATCACATCACGCATCGCGGGGCGCACGAGATCGTCGCCAAGGAAAACCCCTGGGGCATCCGCGTGGAGACGCCGCCGCACAAATTCAACCGCGGTGAAATCTACAACCTCACCATCGGACGCGGCACGCTTACCGCGGAGGAGCGCTACATCATCAACGACCACATGACGCAGACCATCATGATGCTGGAAAGCCTGCCGTTGCCACGCCATCTGCGCAACGTGCCGGAGATCGCCGGCGGGCATCATGAGAAGATGAACGGCACCGGCTATCCGAAGCGCCTGAAGCGCGATCAGATGTCGCCGGTCGCGCGCATGATGGCGATCTCCGACGTGTTCGAGGCGCTGACCGCCGCCGACCGGCCCTACAAGAAAGCGAAGCCGCTCAGCGAAGCCATCAGGATCATGGCCAACATGAAGCGGGACAATCACCTGGATCCGGACCTGCTCGATCTGTTCCTCACGGCTGGCGTATGGAAGCAATATGCCGAGCGGTTCCTGGACGCCGCGCAGATCGACGAGCCCGACATCGACGCCGTGCTCAGGACCCAACCCGCTTAGAGCGCCGGCCTGGATCGAGACCCCTCTCCATCGTCATGGTCGTGCTTGGCACGACCATCGACGGGCTTCGTTGCGCAAGACTGTGCTGCCGCGGGCAAATTCGTGGATCCTCGTGCCAAGCACGAGGATGGCGAGGTTTTTTGAATCGATGCGAAACAATCCCGCTTATGCCGCCAGCTTTGCCGCCGGGACGTGCTTGGCGATGAGGCGCAGGTCCTGGACGAAGCGTCGATACTCCTGGGCCTTCACTTGGGGATCCGGCATGCGCAGCAGGAAAGAGGGGTGAATGGTAACCAGGCCCGGCAGATCGGGCCGCAGATCGATCAGCTGCCCGCGTGCCGTGCCGATGGCGATCGGACGGCCCGCCAGTGCCCGCGCCGCGGTGGCGCCCAAGGCGACGATCAAGGCCGGCTTGATCAGATCCAGCTCCTGATCCAGCCACCATTTGCAGGCCTCGATCTCGCCGGCATTCGGCTTCTTATGCAGGCGCTTCTTGCCGCGCGGCTCGAACTTGAAATGCTTGACCGCATTGGTGACGTACACGCGGGACCGGTCGATGCCGGCATCCGCCAGGGCGCGGTCGAGAATCTTGCCGGCAGGTCCGACGAAGGGGCGGCCCTGCAGGTCTTCCTGGTCGCCCGGCTGCTCGCCCACCAGCATGACGGGCGCACGGGCCGGCCCCTCGCCGAACACGGTCTGCGTCGCCAGCCGATAGAGCGGACAGCGCCGGCAATCCTTCGCATCCTTGGCGAGGCTTGTCAGCGAAAGGCGTGTCGTCATGCCTGGAAAACAGGCTGGACGCGGATCGGTTCCGGAACCGTCAGGCGCGCGCGGCCATCGGTGCCGCGTCGCGCATCTCCTCTGCCAGGGCCTCGGCGCTCGGGCGCGCGCGCAGCAGGTTGCGCTCCACGTTCTCCAAGTGCGCCCGCATCGCAGCAGCCGCGCGATTGAGGTCGCGATCCTCGATCGCCGCCACGATCGCCTCATGATCCTCGAACGAATGGTGATTGGGCGCGGGCTTGACCTTATCCACGCGCAGGCGCCCCCACACCACCGCGCGGCGCACGGCGTTCAGCGTGTCCAGCAGCGCCAGCAGCAGGGAGTTCTGGGTGGATTCCGCGATCACACGATGCAGACGGTTGTCCCACGCCTCGTATTGCCGCCAGCTCTGCGCGGCGCGGGTGCGCTGCATGCACGTGCGCATCTCCGCGATATGCGCGGAGGTCGCATTGAGCGCCGCCATCCGCGCCACCTCCGGCTCCAGCACCATACGCGTGCGCATCACTTCCGCGGGGTTGGTCCGGCGCGTGATCGCCGCGACGTCGGCCAGCGTCTCGATCGGACGGCTGCCGATGAAGGTGCCCTTGCCGACATGGCGCCAGATCTGGTTCTCGGCTTCCAGCACGGCGAGTGCCTTGCGCAATCCCGCGCGTGTCACACCAAGTGTTTCAGCAAGCTCCCGCTCCGGCGGCAGGCGGCTGTCGAGCGGCATCTCGATCTGCGCGAGATAGACGCGCAATCGGGCGAGGGCTGTTCCGGTGGCGAAATCGTCGACCATGATAAGAACCAATGATGGAATTGGTCGGAGCAATATCGGCTGAAACATTAGATATTGCAAGGATGTTTGAGATCAAGCCTTGCAACCAAGTTTAACCATTGTAAGATTGGTTTAGAACGAAGCCAGAGCCACAAGGCTCATTCTTCATTGGCGAACGGGAGGAACAGATGAACATGCGGATCAACGGGCCGCGCGGCCCACTCATGGCGGCTCTCATAGCGTTTGCGACGCTCGGCTGGTCGTCAGGCGCCTCGGCGGAAGGCCAGATGCATGTCGCGTTCGGCGACATCGCGACGGTCGAATCGCTCAATTTCCTGATCGCGCTGGAGCGCGCCAAGGAACGCGGTGTCGACGTCGAGGTGACGTTCTTCAAGTCGGAGGATATCGCCGCCCAGGCAGTAGTCGGCGGCGAGGCGGATATCGGTGTCGGCACGCCCTATGCGCTGATCCAGAAGGTCAAGGCGCCCATTCGTCTGTTCTACCAGATGAGCGCGTTGCGCTTTTTCCCGATCGTGAACACCGAATATTACAAGACCTGGAAGGATCTGGACGGGCAGGAGGTCGCGGTGCATGCGCGCGGCTCCGGCACCGAGGCGATCATGAAGCTGATGGCGCAGAAGAATGGCATCACCTACAGCAACATCAGCTACGTGCCCGGGGCCGAAGTGCGCGCCGGCGCGCTGCTGCAAGGCAATGTGAAGGCTTCGATCGTCGATTCCACAAACAAGAAGCTGCTGGAGCAGAAGGCGCCGGGCAAGTTCGCGGTCCTGCCGATGGAAGGCGTGAACGCCAGCGATGAGGCGCTCTATGCCAACACCGAGTTCCTGACCGAGCAGGCGGCGGCGGTCGAGATCCTGGTCGAGGAACTGCTCAAGACCTGGCGCGAGATCAACGCCAACCCGAAGGTGGTGGCCGACCTGCGCAAGAAATACAATCTGCTGGCCGATCTGCCGGCGGACCTGGAGGGCGAGGTGGTGCCGTATTACGAAGAATCCGTGCCCACCGGTGCGTTCCCCAACAGCGGCGGCAGCGAGCAGGCGGCCAAGGACGATTTCGCCTTTTATGCCCTGGCTGGCCAGATCGAAGGCGATCCGGCGACCCTGAAGGTCGAGGATTTCTGGACCTTCGAGCCGCTGAACAAGGCGCTTGCCAAGGTCGGCACGCAGTAGGCAGCGCGAGGACACGCAGCGAATGGATGCCAGGCTTGAAGATCCCATTGCGGCGCAGATCGCCGCCGAGCCGGGAGAACAGGCACGTAGCCGCCGCCAGATGGTGTGGTGGCGGCTGGCATCCATCGCGCTGTTTTGCCTGGCCTGGGAGATCGCGGGACGCGTGCCGATTAACCTCGCTTTTCCGACCTTTTCCGCGACCGTCGCGGCATTCGCCGAAATGATCGCCGACGGCAGCATGCTCAAGGCCTATCTGCTGACTCTGCAGCCGCTGATCATCGGCCTGATCGTCTCCGCTCTGGTCGGCGTCTCGGTCGGCGTTGCGATGGGATTGCGCAAAAGCGTCGAGTGGATCGGGGCGCCGATCTTCATCGTGCTGCAGGCGGCACCGGTCGCCGCCGTCATTCCGATGGTGACGTTCGTCTACGGGATCGGCCTCACCGCCAAGGTCATCTCCGTCTGCCTGCTGGCGCTGCCGGTCATCGTGCTCAACAGCTACAAGGCGGTTGCCAACGTCAATCCGTCCCTGATCAACATGTGCCGCTCGTTCCTCGGCTCGCGGCTGCAGCAGATCGTGAAGATCATCCTGCCCGACGCGAGCCCGGTGATCTTCGCCGGCCTCCGGCTCGGCATCTCCGCCGGCTTCATCGGCATCATCCTGGCGGAACTGCTGATCACGCCGACCGGGATCGGCGATCTCATCACCTATCACCGTGCGGTTGCCAACTACGCACACATGTATGCCGCGATCGCTTCGATCATCGTGTTCTCCGCCGCCGCCCTCAGTCTGCTGCAATGGGTGGAGGAAAAGTGGATCCGGCCGGAAAAGAAGAGGTCCTGAGATGGTCGCCGTCACCCGCAAATTCCCGCGTCCCGCGGACCCGCATGGAGCGGACATGACCAGCCTCGAGAGCATCATTTCGGTCCGCGGCATCAGCAAGGTCTATTCCGGCCAGGTCCACGCTTTGCAGGACGTCGATCTGGATTTTCCCGCCGGCGCTCTCACCACGCTGCTGGGGCCGAGCGGTTGCGGCAAGACCACGCTGCTGAAAATCATCGCCGGGCTGATGGCGCCGAACACCGGCGACGTGCTGGTCAAGGGCCGCAAGGTCACGGGGCCGGGGCCAGAACGCGCCTTCGTGTTCCAGGATTTCGCGCTGATGCCCTGGGCGACCGTCGTTCGCAACGTCGCCTTCGGCCTGGAGCTGCGCGGCATGGCGGAGGCGAAGCGTCACGAGATCGCGCGCCGCTACATCGAGCAGGTGGGCCTGGCGGGTTTCGAAGAAAAATATCCGCACGAGCTATCCGGCGGCATGCGCCAGCGCGTGGGCTTGGCGCGGGCGCTGGCGGTCGATGCCGACGTGCTGCTGCTGGACGAGCCGTTCTCCGCAGTCGACGAGCAGACAAGGCGGAAGTTCCAAGAGGATCTGCTGCGCCTGCGCGAGATCGAGCGCAAGACCTTCATCTTCGTCACCCACAGCATCGAGGAAGCGGTCTATCTCTCCGACCGGATCGTGCTGCTGTCGCGCCGGCCGGGCCGGGTGTCGCAGATCATCGCGCCGCAGATCGACCGCTCCGGTTCGCCCGACGAGATCCGCCGCGACCGTGCCTATCTCGATACGGTCGAGGAGATCTGGCAAAGCCTTCGGCAGTTCGTGGATTGAGGCAGCCATGACCCTATTCGGTTATCGCCTGCCGATGATGAGCTCGCTCATCCTGTGGTGCCTGGTGTGGGAGATCGTGGGGCGCGCCGATCTGGTGCTGCTGTTCCCGCCATTCAGCGGCGTGCTCGTGAGCCTGTGGGAACTGGTGCAAACCCCGAAGTTCCTCACCGCAAGCTGGACCACCTTGAGCACCTTCTGCATCGGCATGGCGCTGGCGATCGTCGCCGGTGTCGCGCTCGGCGTCTTGATGGGGCGGGTAAAGGCGGCGGAGAACCTGCTCGGCATGTGGGTCAATGTGTTCGCCAGCGCGCCGCTCTCCGCCCTGGTGCCGGTGCTGATGATCCTGTTCGGCATGGGCGAGACGACGATCGTGGTCAGCGTCTTCCTGTTCGCCGTGTGGATCATCGTGCTGGATACCCAGGCGGGCGTGAAGCACATCACGCCGTCGCTGATCGACATGGCGCGCAGCTTCGGCGCCGGACGCTTCGCCATCTACGCCAAGATCATCCTGTGGGCGGCGCTGCCTGAGATCCTGGCGGGCATCCGCCTCGGATTCATCCGCGGGGTCAAGGGCGTGGTCATCGGCCAGCTGCTGGTCTCGATCATCGGCTATGGCGAGCTGTTCGAGCTCTATTCGCGCTCCTTCCTGATGGAGGAGTTCTGGGCGCTGACCATCGTGCTGTTCGCATTCGCGCTGGTGGTGGCGGAGCTGGTCGGCATGCTGGAAAAACGCATCGAATATTATGCAGGAGTGAGACAATGAGTGTTGATAGCGCCCGGTACGTGTTTGCGCCGCAGCCGCAACCGTCTTTGCCGATCCGCGGCTCGGACAAGCTGTTTCCGGTGCATCGCATCTATTGCGTCGGGCGGAATTATGCCGAGCACGCCATCGAGATGGGGCACGACCCGAACCGCGAGGCGCCGTTCTTTTTCCAGAAGAACCCCGGCACACTTGTGCCGAGCGGCGGCACCTTCCCCTATCCCGACGCCTCCAAGGACGTGCATCACGAGCTGGAGATGGTGGTCGCGCTGAAATCCGGCGGCAAGGACATCGCCACCGGACAGGCGCTGAGCCATGTTTTTGGCTATGCGGTCGGGCTCGACATGACACGGCGCGATTTGCAGGGCGAGGCGAAGAAGCAGGGCCGGCCGTGGGAAGTCGGCAAGGCGTTCGAATCGGCGGCACCCTGCTCCGAGATCGTGCCCGCCACCGCCATCGGTCATCCAGCCCAGGGCGCAGTCTGGCTCAAGGTCAATGGCGAGCCGCGCCAGAAAGGCGACCTCAACCAGTTGATCTGGAAGGTGCCGGAAATGATCTCCTATCTCTCCGGCCTGTTCGAGCTGCGCGCCGGCGACCTCATTTTCTCCGGCACGCCGGCCGGCGTCGGACCGGTCAAACGCGGCGACGTGCTCCATGGCGGCGTCGATGGCGTCGGCGAGCTGAAAGTGATCGTGGGATAGCCCGCTATCCCACGGTCATGGTCGCGCTTGGCGCGACCATCCACGAGTTCATTGCAGCAGGACAGTCTTGCCCATCGAAACTCGTGGATGGTCGGACCAAGTCCGACCATGACGAAAAAAAGGCCGTTGGCGGAGCGCTTCTCAGGCACTCTCATTCCCCTTATGGTGTCGGCTTTCCGGTATAGTGTCGGCTTTCCGGTGTCGCACATAAGGACTGCAGATGGATAAGCGGACGTTCGGGAAGACCGGCTGGAAAGTCGCGCCGATCGGCTTCGGCGCCTGGGCGATCGGGGCGGATTGGGGTGATGTGTCGGAGCGCGACGCGGAAGCGGCGCTCAACGAGGCGCTGGATCGCGGCGTCAATTTCATCGACACGGCGGATGTCTATGGCGCCGGCCGCTCGGAAAAGCTGATCGCGAAGGTCCTGAAGTCGCGCAATGCCAAAGACGTGGTCGTCGCAACCAAGGCCGGCAAGCAGATCAATCCGCACGTCAATGCCGGCTACAAGACCGAATTGCTGGATAGCTTCGTCGAGGAATCCATCAAGCGCCTGGGGGTCGAGGCGCTGGATCTGGTGCAGCTCCACAGCCCGCCGCACGAGGTCTATTACCGGCCGGAGATTTTCGCCGGCATGGACCGCCTGGTCAAAGCCGGCAAGATCAAGGCCTACGGCGTCAGCGTCGAATGGATCGAGGAAGCGATCAAGGCGCTGGAATATCCCATCACCAGCGTGCAGATCATTTTCAACATGTTCCGCCAGCGGCCGACCGAGTTGTTCTTCGATCTGGCGAAGCGCAAGCAGGTCGCGATCATCGCGCGGGTGCCGCTGGCCAGCGGCCTCCTGAGCGGCAAGTTCACTGCCAGCAGCACATTCGCCGCCGACGATCATCGATCCTACAACCGCAACGGCGAAGCCTTCGACAGGGGCGAGACCTTCTCCGGCATCCCCTATGAGACAGGGCTCAAGGCGGTGGAAGAGCTGCGACCCTTGGTGCCGGCGGGCGCCACCATGGCGCAATGGGCATTGCGCTGGATCCTGATGTTCGACGCCGTGACCGTGGCGATTCCGGGCGCGAAGAACGTGCAGCAGGCGGCCGGCAATGCCGGCGCGATGGATTTGCCGCCGCTGACCGACGCACAGATGGCGGCAGTGAAGCGTATCTACGAGTCCCGCATCAAGGCAGACGTGCATCAGCGCTGGTGAGATGCTGCGATGGCCAAGACCGACAAGCGGCACAACATACTGCTGGTGATGTTCGACCAGATGGCAGCCCTGTCGCTGCCGGTCTACGGGCATCCGATCGTGCAGGCGCCGCACATGGCGCGGCTGGCGGCGCGCGGCACTCTGTTCGAGAACGCATATTGCGCCTCGCCGCTGTGCTCGCCGGCGCGCTTCGCCATGCTGACCGGTAGGCTGCCGAGCCGCATCGGCGCCTATGACAATGCGGCGGAGCTCCCGGCAAGCGTGCCGACTTTCCTCCATCATCTGCGTAGTGCCGGCTATCGCACCTGCCTCTCCGGCAAGATGGATTTCACCGGCGCCGATCAGTTGCACGGCTATGAGGAGCGCCTGACCACTGATCTTTCGCCCTCGGATTTCGGCTGGGTGCCGGATTGGGAGCATCCGGACAAGGTGCAGCCCTGGTTCCATACGCTGCAATCGGTGGCAGAGGCGGGGCCATGCGATCATTCGCTGTCGCTGCAATATGACGAGGAGGCGTGCCAGCAGGCGGTGCATTGGCTGCACGCGGCCGCGAACCGGCCCGACGGCCGGCCGTTCATGCTGACCCTTTCGATCATGCATCCGCACGATCCCTATCAAGGGCCGCGGCGGTTCTGGAATCTCTACAAAGACGCGGAGATCGACATGCCGGCGCAAGGCAAGCGCAAGGCCAAGGACCGGAACTCGATTGAGCGGCGCATGTTCCAGCTGTACGACCGTGACGAGATCCGAATCTCCGCCGCTCAGATCCGCCGCGCGCGCCGCGCCTATTATGCCATGATCAGCTATTGCGACGACGTATTGGGGCGGCTGTTGATCGCGCTTGAAGCGAGCGGCATCGCCGACAACACGATCGTCGTGGTCACGTCCGATCACGGCGACATGCTGGGCGAGCGCGGCCTGTGGTACAAGATGAATTTCTACGAGCGCGCGGTGCGCGTGCCGTTGATTTTTGCCGGCCCGGGGATAAGGCCGCGCCGCCGCGTCGCCGAAGCGGTGTCTCATCTCGAACTGTTGCCGACGCTGGCCGATCTTGCCGGCGCACGTGTCGACACTCATGAACTGGACGGAAGCAGTCTGTCTGCGGTTCTCAAAGGCCGCGCGCGGCCGAAAGGCGAGATCGTCGGCGAATACATGGCGGAAGGGTACAACGCACCGGTGGTGATGATCCGCCGGGACACGCGCAAGTTCGTCTGTTCCCACAATGATGGGGCGGAGCTCTACGATCTTGCTCGCGATCCGCTCGAACTGCGCAACCTGGCGGCCGAACCGGCGCACCAGGGCGCGGTGGACGCTCTGCTGCGGGAGGCAGAGCAGCGCTGGAACTTCCGACGCATCACGGCGGACGTGATCGCCAGCCAGAAACGGCGGCGGATGATCCATGCGTCTTTGACAACGGGCCGCGTCTCGGCGTGGGACTATGCCCCGACGACTGACGCCGCGGCTTCCTACTACCGCAACTATGACAGCGCGCGGCCCGATCCTGATCGCGCTTTGCGCCGCCCCAGGCCGCCCGGCTGATCCCCAGCGGCGCTAAATCCTGGGCAACTCCCTGCTCAAACCCTGTGCAGGAAACCAGGGCGAGCCTCCCAGAATCGCGGAATCCCGCCGGAATCCGGCCGGCGATGTATTGGTACGCTTCCTGCTAGTTGGGAGGCGAGCTCGAGGTTCAAAAGTCAGAGGGTGGCGGGGATCTCGAAACACCGGCAGGTGGGCTGGCCAAGGCTCCTGATCTCCTGGGTGCGGTCTGCTTGACGTGTTGCGGCCGGCGGCGAAAGCCGCCGGCCAAAGTTTCCGCCTGAATCTTCCGGAGTACCGCCAGCACTCCGAAGAGACGGCCCGGTGGTGCCTTCGGCCGTCATCGGGCCGTTGGCGTTTCGACGCTGTGAACAAAGAAAACGCCCGGCAGACTAAGTCCGCCGGGCGATGATGGTTGGCGCGCCTGAGGCAAGCGCGCTCTTGATACCGATCGGATCACCCGATCGGCTGGCTCCGTTCGACGTTACTCAGTCGTGGCCGGGGCCGGTTGCGGGGTCGTGCCGGTTGCCGGCGCGCTCTGCTGCATCGCCGCTGCGTCGCTCTCGGCCTTCTGGGCTTCCTGGGTCTTGAAGTCCGGCGCCGCCTGGAGCTGGTCCTTGTTATACTGGACCTTCGCTACCTGGGCATCCGGCTGGATGTCGACCTCGCTCCACTGCAAGCCGACCGACTTCGCGCCGAGGCCAAGGACGCCGCCGACCGACAGAACCACGCCGGTCGCCTGTCCGTTCTCGTTGAACAGGATGTCCTTCACCTGGCCGACCTTTTCGCCGGCGGTATCATAGACCGTCATGCCGATCAGCGTGTCGGCACGCACTTCGTCGGCTGCCTGTGCCGGGATGACGGCCTCGCTCGGCGGCGGTGTTGCCGGTGGCTCGGCCTCAGCCGCTGCCGGTGCATTCTGGTCCGCTGCCGGCTGCTGCTGGGTCACATCGGCGGCCGGTGCCTGATCCGCGGGCTGCGCGGGTGCTTGCTCTGCTGGCGGCGTAATCGTTGTCGGCTGCTGGTCTGTTGACTGCTGTGCCAAAGCCGGAAACGCGACAAACGAAGCGACTGTCGAGAGCAACAAGAGTTTCTTCAACATCTGACGCTCCTTCCTGTGTTACATGTAATTCGTTACCGCCAAAGTGAGGCTCGGCGATTACCTAGGAAAAAACACGTGCCTATCCGGCCTGTTCCCCGTCCGCAGCGTAACGTGACAATGTAATCGACCGGCGGATGCAAAAAGACGCTCAGAAGGCCACGGAATCCGGCCTGGATCACAGGAAGGTCACGATCTGCAATTTTGCGGTGACGCAGCCGAATCAGCGCCCGGATTGCCGGCCTTCGATAGCTCCCAGAACCTCGTCGATGCGGTCGCGCGCCAGCTCGCAATCCCGGGTGGTGCCGGCGATGAAAAGCCGGCCGCTGGCGCCGATCATCTGCAGATCGACCAGGGTGATGCCAGGCGCGGCCTTTTCCGCTTCGTTGGCCGCGACGGTCGCAAACAGGGCCGGCTCCAGCTCATAGACCAGCAGCGACTTGCCGGGCAGCAGCATGGAGGCTTCGCGCGTGCGGTTGAGGATGATGGCGTGCTGGTCCGCGACATTCTCGATGATGTCAGCGAACAAGGTGCGCGGCTTCAACTGGTCGGCGGCCTTGCGCCCGATTCCCGTGAGGATCGCCTGGCCGGTCTGGCGCAGCGCCGCGAGGTCGGAATGATGCAGCTCCAGGAGGCCGTACTGCCGCTCGACATAGAGCAGGCCCGGCTCCATGTCCGGTGCGCTCTTCAGTGCCAAGTCGCAGATGCGATGGATGGCGAGGGCCGGCGCCACCTCGATGATCAGGCTGTGCTCCCCCTCCATCGGCGGATAGCCGCGCGCACGCATCGGCGTCGCCATGTACGCCGCGAACTGCCGCGCCAGCGCCTCGATGGGGAGATAGACGCGGAGTTCGGTCATCTTGAACTCCACTTCCACCTACCAAAACTCCCCTTCCCTCCTTGCGGGGGAAGGATGCGGAGCCTTAGCGAGCAGAGCGAGCTTAGGCGGAGCTGGATGGGGAGTAGCGCGGCGAGCGCCGCGCGCGCTCGCAAGAGCGCCAATCGGCTGGGCCGCAGCGCTGCATCACCCCCCATCCCAACCTTCCCCCACAAGGGGGGAAGGGGCGCATCGAAAGGGCGAGGAGCGCTGAGCGAGAGCACAGACGCCAGCAACGCCTTACTTCCCCGGCACCGTCGTGAAGTGCTTGGCGAGGTCGGCGTGCGGGCGCGGGATGACGTGGACCGAGACCAAAGTGCCGACGCTGTTGGCGGCTTCCGATCCGGCTTCGGTGGCGGCCTTCACCGCGCCGACATCGCCGTTGATGATGACGGCGACCAGGCCGTCGCCGACCTGCTCGCGGCCGACGATGATGACGTTCGCCGCCTTGACCATGGCGTCGGCGGCCGCCAATGCCGCGACGAAGCCCTTGGTTTCGATCATGCCGATTGCGTTGGACATGGTTGTCTCCGTTCCTTGGTTGGAGTGGGTTGTTACTTCTTCTTCGCCTGGCCGCTGGGCTGATCCAGCGAGCCGATGATGAGCGCGTCGATCGGGATCTTGCCGCCGCCGAGCCAGGCCGCCGCGGTCGAGCCGGTCACCACCATGACCTCTTCGCCTTCGCCGCAGCCGAGGACGTCGATGGCGATGATGCGGCTGCCGCCTTCGGTCTCGACTTCCAGGAAGGCGCCGGAAGGGATGTGCTCGATTCGCTTGGTGGCCCAGTACCGGCCGATCACGTGACCGCGTATCATGGCTTGGTCCTTTCGAAAGTGAGGCCGAGGGCGCGGGCGCGATCCTTGGCCAGGGGCGTGACGGTGACGCCGGGCCCCAGCAGCAATCGCGAAAGCCCGCGCGGCAGTTTGTTGAGCGTGGATTCGGTGACGACACCAGCGTCGATGCGGTGCGATTGCGCGACGGGTGCGACGGTCTGCGGCGCCGTTGTTGCCTGCTGCGGCGCAGGGCGATCCAGCCGGAACGGATAGCGGCCGGCGGCGATGTCCTTGGCCTTGGCGGGATCGCCGGCAAGCGACAGAACGCGGCGCGCGAAGGCGACGAGGTCGGCGTCGCTCGCCATGGCGACGCGCTCTTCCGTCGCCGCGACGGAGGCGCCCTTCGGCTTGCGGATCGCCGCGACTTCCTCGGCGATCACCGATTTCACCAAGTCTCGCAGGAGGCTCTTGTCGATCATGCCGCCAGCCTCGACAAGCTCTGCAATGCCTCTTCCGCGGCGGCAGCGGCGCTGCGCACGGAGGATTCCTCGCCGGACAGATAGACCCGGCCGGTGGCGCCGATCATGCGGTAGTCGATGACCTTGATGTCCGCATGCTTCTCCGCCTCGTTGGCCGCCAGGATCGCGTAGCTCGCCGGCTGCATCTCCAGGACGAACAGGGATTCGCCGGGCAGGATCATGGAGCCGAGCTTGTTGCGGTTGATGAGGAAGGCGTGGACTGGATCGATCCGCGTCACGATCTTGGAGGCCAGGATCTGCGGCCGCATCGCCTGGCTCTCGTCGGCTTCGAGCGATTCCAGCACCGCCTGTGCCGCCGCCTTGACCAGGCCGGTCGAGCGCGAATGGAACTCGAGATAGCCGAACTGCCGCTCCACCACGAGAATGCCGCCGCCGACCTCGGCATATTTCAGCGCCACGTCGGTCAAGGGCTCGATATCGAGCCCGGGCGCGACCTCGATGATCTGCGCCGCCATGTTGGTGCGCGGCAGCCGGCCGCGCATCCAGGTCGCCATGTAGCACAGAGTCTGCGGCTGCATCTGATCGATGAAAATGAAGGAGCGCAATTCGGCCATGGCTACTTCCTGAATGCCGAACGCAATTCTTCGAGCACGATGCGGCGGATCTCCTCGCGCATCGCGGCGATCTCGTCCGTCATCGCGTTGCTGCCGGCTTGGGCGAACAGGGATTCATCGGCGCGCTCCGCGCCTTCCTGCAGGCGGCCGATGGTCATGGGCGCCTCGCGGCCGACCGGCAAGGCAGGCTGGTTGTTCCAGGTCTCGAGGTTGGAAAAGTCGCCGAACGCCTCGCCCGCTTCGTCGCTATAGGCGATGCGGGTCCAGTTCACGAGATGCTTGGGTCCGATATTCTCCCCGATCGAGGAGCGGCCGAAGAAGCCGGTGCCGATGGTGAAAGAGGGCGCGAGATGCGTGCCGAAGCCAGCGGCGCCCTGGCTGCACGGCGCGTTGACCACCACACGCAGCGCCTTCACCGCGCTGGCATAGCCGAGGATGTTCGCCGGGCTGCTGCTATGGATCGCGGCGGAATGGCCGGCACCAGACATACGGATCAAGGCGCGCGCGGTGGCGATGCCGGCATGCACATGCGGCATGCGCACGAAGCCGAGGACCGGGCAGAGCTTTTCCTTGGACAGTGCTTCGTCGATGCCGACGCGATCGATGGGGGTCAGAATCACCTTGGTCGAGTTGGACACCTTGATGCCGACTTTGCCGGCGATTTCCGCCGCGCTCTTGCCCAGGGCATCGATGTTGAAGGAGCCCAGACCGAAGAGGTAGTTGCGGATGTCGTCGACTTCCTCGGCCTTGGCCACATAGGCGCCCGCCTTGGCAAGGCTCTGCAGCAGCTTGTCGGCGATGCTCTCTTCCGCGACCACCACGCTTTCGTTGGTGCAGAGCACGGAATTATCGAAGCTCTTGGACCCGACGATCCGCTTGGCGGCGGCGTTGAGATCGGCGCTGGCATCGACGAAGGCCGGCGCATTGCCCGGGCCGACGCCGATCGCGGGATTGCCGGAGGAATAGGCGGCGCGCACCATCGGCGTGCCCCCGGTCGCCAGGATCACCGCAACCCGCGGCGATTTCATGACGTGGTCGATCAGCGGCAGGTTGGGTTCCGCGATCACCTGGATGATGCCGGCCGGCGCCCCTGCCTGCTCCGCGGCCTTGGCCATTGCCAGAGCACCCTCGACCGAGCATTTCCTGGCCATCGGGTGCGGCGAGACGATGATGGCGTTGCGCGTCATCAAGGCCAGCAGGATCTTGAAAAAGATTGTGCAGACCGGATTGGTCGACGGCGCGAGGGCGAAGACGATGCCGGCGGCGCGCGGCACTTCGACGATCTTCTGCTCCGCGATCACGCGCTTGGAGCAGAAATCCTCCGTCTTGTAGGCCTCGTAGATGCCGCGCGAGCAGATCTCGTTCTTGATCTTCTTGTGCTCCGCGACGCCAAAGCCGGTCTCTCTCACGGCCGCTTCGCCCAGTGGGCCAGCCAGGGCGAATGCCGCTTCCGAGGCTGCCTTGGTGATGCGATCGACCGCCGCGCGGTCATAGCGCGCGTAAGAAGCGGCCGCCCACTCGGCGAGCTGCAGCATCATGTCGGCGGTGCCGGTCTGGCGTTTCTCGCCGGCCAGCAGCTCTTCGACGATCGCGTTCATCGTGGCTCTCTCATGCGGCGTAGCGGCGCTTGGCGCTGCCCTTGCATTCGGCGCGGGCAAGTCCGATGGACCGTTCCACCCGCTCCAGCAGCTCCTCGCACAAGGGTGCCGTCATCAGCACGCCCGGCTTGAATTGCAGCACGCGGGCATCGAGGGTGGAGAAGATTGCCCACACGCCATTTTCATAGAGATGCTTCATCACCGGCTTGGCGCCTTCGGGGTAGTCGAACTCCAACCCCATCACCACGCCGCATTGCCGGATGCCGACGAAGAAATCGGAATAGAGCTTCATGATCTCGGCGAGCCCGCTCGCCATCAGCTCGGAGATGTAATTGACCATCGGCCTGATCTGCGGCCGCTCCAATATCTCCAGCGTTTTCATCGCGACCAGGCAGCCCAGCTCCGCGCCGCCCATGGTGGAGATGTGCCCGAACCCGTCCTGCTTCAGCCAGCCGGCATAAGGCTCGCGCACCACCACGCAGGCGATCGGATACATGCCGCCCGAGATGCCTTTGCCGATGACGACGATATCGGGCTGGATGCCGTAGCGCTGATAGCCCCACATCTCGCCCGTGCGCATCATGCCGGTCTGCACCTCGTCGGCGATGTAGAGCGCGTCGTAGCGCTCGGTCAGCTTCTTTACCTCGGTGAGATAGCCAGGCAGTGGCATCGGAAAGCCGTAGGTCGCCGGGATCGTCTCCATGATGACGGCGGCAACGTCCTTGCCCCTCAGCGCATCTTCCATCGCGTTGAGGTCGTTGAACGGCACGCTGAAGAACTCGTCGGGGCGATCGGAGAGGAACAGCTTGGAAAAGCGCTCCGATCCGGTCGCGACCGCGAGGCCGGTGTGACCGTGATAGGCCTTGACGATGGAAACGATCTTTTTCTTCTGCTTGGCGTGACGCGCGGTCTTGATCGCGATGTCGATTGCTTCGCCGCCGCCCGAGCCGTAGATCGTGTAGTGCAGATCGCCGCCGCAGCTTTTCGCCAGCTTCTCGGCGAGAGCAGTGCGGCCGAGCGCGGGGAAATGGTGATTTCCCATGTCGAAACGCTGGGTGCCCCGGTTCAGCACCTCTACCAGCTCCGGATGGCGATGGCCGATATTGTAGGTACCGCCGTTGAGATGGACGTCGATCAGCCGGCGCCCATCCATGTCATAGAGGAAGTAATCCTGCCGCCGGTCGATCACCAGATCGACGCCGACATCCTGCCAGAACTGGGTCTTGCCGGGATTCCAGAACTCGATCGATTTGCGGATGAACTCTTTCTTCTCCGGGCTCTGCGCCTCGAGCATCTCGGAATTGTCGGGGTTCGCCATTGGCAACTCCTCAGCCGTATCTGCTCAAATAGGCCTCGGCCATGTCGCAGGAGCCAGCGCAATAAGCCGGCCCTTCCTGCTTGGCGAGGTCGGTTTCGTGATGCGAACCCATCCAGGCGAGCAGCAACATTCGCCGCAGCAGGATGAAGGTCCAGATCTCGTCGTCCTCTTCCTTGGAGAGCGGGCGGACGCGGCGATAACCTTCCTTCCAGGCTTCCATCAGCTCTGGCACTTCGGGCCTGTGTTCGAAGAAGCTGACGGCTGTGCCGGCGTCGTAGAGGAACCAGCCGATGCCGCAATCGTCGAAATCGATGACCCGCGTGTTGCCGTTATGGATGAGGAGATTGGCGAGGCGGAAATCGGCGTGGATGAGACCGTAGCGATCGGATGCCTGGCCGAAGCGCTTGAGGCGGCGTTCCATCGCGTCGACCAGGCGCTGCAGCAGCGGGCGGCGTTCCGGATTCATGTCCGGCCCGTCTTCCCACTTTCCCCAGTTCGGATTCTTGCCGAGGGAATGCTCGAAGTCCCAGGACAGGCGCTCGAAATAAGGCGGCCGCTTCCAGCCCATGGAGTGGATGTGCGTGCGCGCCGTCACTTCGCCGAGCTGCTTGAAGGGCTCGATCAGATTCTCCTGCTGCGGCTCGTAGCCGTCGATCAGGTGGAACAGCACGCAATTGCGCGGTCGCGGCAAAGCGGGATGGCCGACGGTCTGGATCTCTTCGCCGTCAAGGCCGCGGATCGCCTGCGGCGTCAGCACATTCGCTTCCGCCTGCAAGGCATGCATCCAGGCGAGCTCGCTCTTGATCCCGTTGATGCTGTGATAGCCCTCGCGATGCACGCGCAGGATGACCGGCCGCGCGCCGTTCGCAGGCGCCACCCGATAAGTCGTGTTTTCGGAGTGGTTGATCATCCTGAGCGTTGCGCCGCCGAGGCCCCAGCAGGGCAAGGCCGCCTCCGCCACATGGCCGACCGCCTGCAGCAATTGCTCGTGGGTCGATAATCCGCTCATTCCAGCCCCTGCGCAGTCCTGATTCGCCTCTTTGCAATCGTGCTGCTAGGGGCATCTGCGCATTAAGACAAGCTAGATGTAGGTGTGGCACGCTGCTTGACAGGTGAGCGGCGTATTTTGACAGACAAGAGGTTTCCGCGCCGCCTTGATCCCCTTGTAACGCCTGTGCCAAGATCGGCACCTTCTGCGTAAGGCTGAAACCTTTAGGGGAGCCCATGAGCAGGATCGATGGGACTGCCGATCATGGCGGTCCGGCAGCGGTGCCAACCGGCGCTGCGCCGGCGATCCTCGCTTCCGCTGCCACCGGTATCGTCGGCCATATCGAACGCCTGCACGGCGACATCGACAGCATTTTCGGCAATGCCGGCATCGCGCCGGAAATGGCCGGCATGCCGACGCTCCAATTGCGTCTCGCCGCTTTCATCACCTTGTTCGAAGAAGCGGCGCGCCGCACGCATCAGGATAATTTCGGCCTGTGGTTCGGCAACCAGTTCATGCCGCGCGACCTCGGCCTCTGGGGCTATGCCGCGATCTCCTCGCCCACGGTCGGCAGCGCGCTCGAGAATCTGGTCAACCTCTTCTGCTATCAGCAGGGCTCGTCCTTCCTGCGCTGCGTGAAGCGCAAGGACGGCCTGTTGCGCCTCGAATACCAGATCGTCGCGCCGGATATCGTGGCGCGCCGGCAGGATGCGGAACTGTCGCTCGGCATGTTCCTCAACGTGATCCGCGAATCCCTCGGGCCGAAATGGGCGCCGGAGGAAGTGCATTTCGAGCATCCGCGTCCGCAGGCCTGGAAGGAGCATGAATCGGCGTTCGACGCTCCGGTCTATTTCAGCCAGCCGACCAATGCGCTGGTGTTCCGCACCGACATCCTCGGCCACTCGATGCCGGCGCGCGACCTCCAGCTGCTCGCCGTGATGCAGACCTGCATGGAGCAACTGGGCCCGACTTCGGCAGCCGCCGATGGCTTGTTCGACCGCATCTGCGCCGCGATCCGCATGCGGCTGGCGAACGGCTATCCGACGCTGGAGCAGGTCGCCCACGATCTGCGCATCTCGCCGGGCGCGGTGCAGCGCGAGCTGTCGGACCACAACGTCACCTACAAGGACGCCGTCGAAACGACGCGGCGCAATCTCGCGGAGATGTATCTGCAGCAACGGCAATTGCCGCTGACCGAGATCGCGTTGCTGCTGGGTTATTCGGAATTGAGCGCGTTCTCCCGCGCCTTCACGCGCTGGACCGGCACGTCACCGCGGCATTATCGGCGCGTGAAGACAGGGCATTAGAGCGGACGCACGGCTCTCACCTCCACTCACTGTCACCCCGGCCTTGAGCCGGGGCCTATGCAGACGTGCCGTAACGCGGATGGATCGTATGGGTCCCGGCTCTCGCTGCGCTCGGCCGGGATGACAGTGGAGTAGGTACTACTCCTTGTAGCTCGGATCCGTCTTGTCCAGCTTCTGCTTCAACTGCTCGAAGTGCGCAAACGCGCTGTCGCCGTAATCTTCCCAGCCGCGCGCGGTCCGCTCCGCCAGGTCATGGGGCATGATGTTGAGCTTCTGGCCCGTGGAATAGGCGAGCACCATGGTCTGGGCAGCGCGCTCCAGGAAATACATGTCCTCGAAGGCTTCGGCGACGGTCGGCGCGGCGCACAGAACGCCGTGATTGCCCATCATCATGGTGCGCCTATTGCCCAGCGCGCGGGCCAGGCGTTGACCTTCGGCCTTGTCCTCGGCGATGCCGGTATAGGCAAGGTCGATTGCGAGGCGGTTATAGAAGCGGGCGGTGTTCTGCTCGATCGGCTTGATCTCCGGATCGGCCAGGGTGGCGAGCGCGGTGGCATAAGGCGGATGCAGATGCAGCAGGCAGCGCGCATGGGCGACGCTGGCATGGATGCCGCCATGGATCGCCCAGGCCGAGACATCGGGCGCTTCGGGCGTCTTCATGATGCTGTCGTCGTCAGCGTCCAGCAGCTGCAAATCGCTGGCGCGGATGGTGGAGAAGTGCCGCCATTTCGGGTTCATCAGGAACTTCTTGCCATCGGCCGAGACCGCGAGGCTGAAATGGTTACCGACGGATTCATGCCAGTTCATTTCGACCGCCAGACGGAACGCGGCGGCAAGGTCGACGCGCAATTGCCACTCTTCCGAATCGCGGCTGGTCTTCAGTTGGGTCACCGACATGGACGTCTCCGATATGGCCTGCTGCCAGTGTCGCCGCAACCGCCGCGAAATGCAAATGGCTCAGGCGGACGCCAATGCTTCGAGCGATTCCGGCACGATCTGGCCGCCATCCACGATCAGGGTCTGGCCGGTGATATAGGCCGCTTCCTTGGATGCGAAGAAGGCGGCGGCGTTGCCGATCTCCTCGACCGTGCCCAAACGCTTCAGCGGCACCGAGGCCGCCATGGTGCGCTGATATTCTTCGCCCAGTCCCGCCAGCCCTTCGGTGATGACGTTTCCGGGCAGGACCGCATTCACCGTGATGCCGTATTTGGCGAGTTCGATGCAGGCGGTGCGCATGAAGCCGAGCTGCCCCGCCTTGGTCGCACCGTAGTGGGTCCAGCCGGGATAGCCGGTGACCGGCCCGGTGATGGAGGAGGTGATGACGATGCGCCCCTGGCTGCTGTTCTTGAGGTAGGGGATGCAGGCCTTCACCGAAAGGAACGTGCCTTTGAGGTTGGTATTCATCACCTCGTCCCAGGTCTCGGGGTTGAGGTCCTCGATCTTGGCCTGCGGGAAGATGCCGGCATTGGCGCACAGCACGTCGAGCCCGCCGTGCCGATCGACGGCAACCTTGGCGGCCGCCTGCATGTCGGCAAGCTTGGTGACGTCGCCCGCGCAGGCGCTGGCGGTGCCGCCGGCCTTGGTCAGTTCCTGCGCCGTCGCCTCGGCTTCCTTGAGGTTGCGCGCGACGATCAGGACCTTGGCGCCGTGGCTGGCGAACACCGTCGCGATGCCCTTGCCGATGCCCTTGCTGCCGCCGGTGACGATGACGGACTTGCCTTTCAGAGATGCCGACATGGCGTTGCCTCCCTTCGCTTCTTATTTGAGCCGCGCGCGCCGCCTCAACACAATCAATCCATAGCCGCCCAGCAGCAGGATGGCGGCGCCGATGGTGGATACGGTGCCAAGAACAGGAACGCCCGGCGTGTAGCCCGCGACCATCTTGGCATAGAGGTATTCCGGGATCGTGGTGTCGGCGCCGGTGGTGAACAACGAAAGCGGAAAGTTACCCCAAGACAGCAGGAAGGCGAACAAGGCACCGGAGAAGATTCCCGGAAAGAGCACCGGCAGGGTCACTTCCCGTAACACCTGCCAGCGTGAGGCGCCGAGGTCGAAGGCGGCTTCCTCCAAAGCGGGATCGAAGCTGTAAACCTGGATGGAGATCACCAAGGTGACGACTGGCACGATCCAGACCAGATGCGCGAACACCGCGCTTTTCCACGACAGGTCGATCCCGATCGCGTTGAACCACAACAGCAGGGCGAGCCCCAGGACCGATTGCGGAAAGAAGATCGGCAGCAACACAATCTTCTGATAGATCGAGCGGCCTTTCCATTCATAGCGTGCGAAAGCGAGGGCGCCGAAGAACGCGATGGTCACGGCGATCACCATCACCATCAAGGCGATGGAGATCGAGGTCTTGAACAGCGCGTGGATCTCGAGGGAATTGAAGGTCTTCTGCCACCAATCGAAACCCCATTTCGTGATGGGGAAAAGAAAATAGCGACTCGATGTCGACGAGGCGAGCAACAGGGACAAGGTCGGCAGATACATGAAGATCACGACCGCGAGCGCCCAAGCCCAGAGCAGAGATGCGCGCCAACGCTGTGATCGTTCGGCCGGGTTCATCAGCGCCGCCCCAGGATGACGTCGAGGTCGAATCGCCGGAGCACCAGCAGTACCAACGCGCCGGCAACCAGCATCAATAGTACGGCGAGCGCCGCGCCTAGCGGCCAGTTCTGGGCGTAGGTGAATGCGAGTTCGATCTCGTGAACGATCGGAATCACGCGCTGACCGCCCAGGACCTTGGCTTCGACCAACGCGCCGACCGCCAGCACGAATGACAGTAGGAACCCGATCATGATGCCCGGCATCGACAAAGGCAGGTCGACTTCCTTGAACACCTGCCAGCGCGTGGCGCCAAGGTCAAAGGCGGCGTCGCGGGTTTCGACTGGAACCATGCTGACGCCTAGGGTCATGGGGAACAGCATGAAGGGCAGATAGACATAGACCATGCCCATCACGATGATGCCTTCGGTGAACAGCCAGCTTTCGAATTCGACGCCGAACATGGATTTGATCGAGCCGAGCAACACCCCGTTCTTGATGAAGAACAGAATCCAGCCGTAGAGCCGCACATTCTCCGACACGAAGAGCGGGATGGTGAACAGCAAGGTCAGTAAAGTCGACCAGCGCCCGAACACCCGAGCGAGACCATAGGCCACCGGATAGCAGACCAACGCGAGGATCGCGACGGTTGCCGCGGCCAAGCCGAGTGACCAAAGGAAGGAGATGTAGCTCGAACTCTGGAAAACCCCCGTGTAGTTCTCCAAAGTAGGCGCCTGGAGCAGGCTGAAGGTCCGCGCCGGCATGAAGCTGTAGCCGATCACGGCCAGCAGCGGCGCAACGAAACCGATGAGTAGGAATAAGGCGACCGGCAGCGCGTTCAGCGGGCCGGCGCGCATCTTGCGTTCGCTAGCGCTTGCCATCAGTCCCCCACCAGTATGGAATCGCGCGCATTCCAGCCGATCAGGACATCGGTGTCCAACCGGCCGACCAATGCCTGCTGGCGCAGCCGCTCGACAATGAAGACCCGTTCGCCGACACGAACCTGGTACTGGATACGGGAACCCAGGGCATATTCGTTATAGAGCTTCCCCGTCAGCACATTCTCCGCATCTTCCCGCCGCTCGATGATGCGCATCGATTCCGGCCGCACCACCAGGTGCCCGTCGGAGAAGTTGGCGGGCATCGCCGGGGCGCTGAAGGTGGCGCCATGTTCATCCGATTGCAGCCGACCGCCCTCCGCCAGTCGCACGGGCAGGATATTCACATCGCCGATGAACTCCGACACGAACTTGCTATTGGGCGCGGTATAAATCTCGTTGGGTGTGCCGACCTGCACCAGGTGTCCCAGGCGCATGACCCCGATCCGATCGCTCATCACCATCGCTTCTTCCAGCGAATGGGTGATGTAGATGAAGGTCTTGCCGGTTTCGCGGTGGATGTCTTTCAGCTCCTTTTCGAGCGTCTTGCGCAGCTTGTAGTCGATGGCCGATAGCGGCTCATCGAAAAACAGGATGTCTGGATTGTAGGCGAGGGCGCGGGCGAGCGCGACGCGCTGGCGCTCGCCGCCGGAGCATTTGGTGACGTTCTTGCCGTAATAATCCTCCGGCAGGCGCAACTGCGCCATCAGCTGCAGCGCGCGCTTCTTGCGCTCCTCGGGCGGCACGTCGCGAATCTTGAGGGGGAATTCGATGTTCTGGCCCACGGTCCTGTGGGGGAACAGGGCCAGCGACTGGAATACCATACAGGTTGGCCGCCGGTTCGCGGGCACATCGTTGATGCGTTCCCCCCGGAGCAGAATGTCGCCGCCGGTCGGACTTTCCAGCCCCGCCAGCATCCGCAGCACGGTGGTCTTGCCGCTGCCCGAGGGGCCGACGATGGTGAAGAACTCGCCTTCGGCAACCACCAGATCGATGCCATTGACGGCGGTGAAGGCGCCGAAGGACTTGGTGAGCTGACGAAGTTCGATGACGGGTGCGCGCGTTGTCATTCAGTGCAATGCCAAGCAATCATGATTGGAAATCTCCAACGAAAATCGGGGCTCTCCCGCAGCATGCCTGCTACAAGAGAGCCCCGATTGAGCCGATCCGATGGGGCAATCAGCCGCCGGACACCTCGCGCTTGGCGGTGGTCATGATGTCCAGCAGCTTGGCGTAATCGGGCACGATGTCGTATTCGATCGAGCGCGCCATTTCCTCCTCAAGGCTGTCCCACTGGATGATCTCCAGCTCTTCCTTGGTGAAGTGCTTGAAGCAATCGGGATTGCCCATCTGCGTGACTGGATTGAAAGTGCCCTCGGCGAAGGCCACGACATGGGCGACTTCGGGATCCTGGACGTATTCCAGGAATTGCGGCGCCAGGGGCGAACCGTCGGGATTGTTCACCACCGAAGTAACCTCGATCCACGAAATGCCGCCCTTGCCGCCGGCCAGTGGGCCTTTATTCGGGGTGATGCCCCGGATGTTCAGGGCACCATCGGCACGCGCGGGTGAACAGCTATAGGTGCCGCCGGTCAAATAGAAGTCGATGTCGCCGGATACCAGCAACTGGTTCATGGTGGCGAGATCGCTGACGGCCTTCGCATTCTTGAAAACGCGCTTGGCGGTTTCCGTATACTTGGTCACTTCCGCCTCGGTGTGCTCCTTGAACGGATCGAATCCGGCGATGCAGCACAGATCGAAGACGTTCCAATCGTCCGATTCCTGGATGCCGTATTTGCCTGCATTGGCGTTGTCGTTCCACAGATCCCAGCCTTGATCTTCGGCGGTTGCGCGGCTGACCTTGTCGGTGTTGACGACGAAGGAATAGGGGCCGTAGCGCTGGCACATGCCGATCAGGTCCTTGCCGCTGTCGTCCAAGGCCCATTTGTAGGGCGGCTTGAAGGCCGGGCTCATCTTCTCGAAATAGGGCTCCATCTTGGCCCGGTCGAGCGGCTTGATCAGCTTTTCCGGATACATGACCTTGCGCGCCCAGGGATTGTTGACGTTGATCAGATCCCAGACGTTGATCTCACCCGCGCGCAGGCGGTTGATCATGGTGGGATCGTTGGTGAGCGATTCCGCCTTCACGGTGGCGCCGCTCGACGAGCGGAACGGATCCAGCACCTGGGCGGAATTATATCCTTCCCAGCACAGGATATTCAGTTCCTTGGATCGATCGGCCAAAGCGCTGCGCATGCCGAGCGTCCCGCCCGCCGCGAATGCCGAGGCCCACAGCGCCGATTGCTGCATGAAATTCCGGCGCGACAGTTTCGATGTGAACATTGTCCCTCTCCCGATCGGTCGGGACACAGTTCGGGTCGATCGCCCGGTTTCTGTGCCCGGTATGCCTCACCTGTTTGCGCAGGTATTTCAGCGCACTGGCTGCCTGCGAGCAAGCAGAACCAATGGTTCCACCCATTAGAAGCCTAGAGCCGCGAAGCCAACCGATCTTGACATCTGCCGCCGCGATTTTGACAGGCTGCAAAGGCGGTTAGGACGCTCTCGATAGTGCCATCCAGCCGCGCACCAGCGCCTGGCACTGCGCGCGATGGCGGGCGAAGCTTTCCCTGAACTGGCGGTCGAGGTCGGTCAGCAGCCGCGGCTCTTCATCGGTGAAGGTGGTGCCGAACTTGCGGATCCAGTCGCGCACGATGTCGATGGTCACTTCCGGGTGGAACTGGGTCGCGTAGGTTGCGCGCCCGATCCGGAAGGCCTGGATCGGGCAGGCGCCGCCGGTCGCCAGGGCGACGGCACCCGGGATGTTGCGCACGGCCTCGAAATGGTTCTGGAACGAGGTGATATCCGCGCCGAGGGCGGCAAACACCGGGTCGCGCCGCCCTTCCGGCGTCACATCCATGGTGTAGAAGCCGGATTCCAATCGACCCATGCGATAGACCTCGCCGCCGAACGTGCGGGCGATGACCTGCGCGCCGAGGCAGATGCCGAGGACCGGCCGGTCCGCCGCGGCGAAACCGCGGATCAGAGTCATGGTCTCGCCGAGGAACGGATGCTTCCCGGTATCGTTGGCGCTCATCGGCCCGCCGAGCACCAGAAGCCCGGCGTAATCGCCGATCTCGTCCGGGATGCCTGGATATGCGAACGGGGCCTGGGTGGCGTAGCGCTCGATTGGCATCAGCGTGTCGTAGATCGCACCTTCGTCGACCAGGGTTTCGCCGGCCAGACCCGCGGGCGCCGTCGCATCCGGCACGATGATCAGGAACTTGCGCATGTCGGGATCTGGATCAGAAGCGCTTGGAAAACAGGCCGCGGCGTTCATAGACCTCTGCCGCTTCCTCGATGAAGGCCGCCATCTGCTCGGCCTTGTAGGTGCCGCGCAACAGCTTGGCGGCATCCAGCAGGTCGGACTTGCCCTTGGCCCGGCCGGGTCGCAGCAGCTCATAGATCCCGAGGATCACATCCTGCGGCACGTCGACCAGCTCGGAGGCGCGTTCGAAATTGCGCGCCAGGGTCGGGCGGCCGGCGGCCACCGCGATCTCCGCCTGCTGGCGCAAGGCTTCCGGCGTGATGCGCAGATCCTCCAGCGCGACGTCGCCGGCTTCGAGCGCGTCGAGCGTCAGATCTTCCAGTTTCTTGCCGTGGCGGGTGCGGACCAGGTCCGGGCGTTTCTCCGCGAGCGGATAGTCGCGGGTCGTCAGCTTCTTGCTCACTGCGCCGCCTCCGTCAGGCGGATCTCGACGTTCTCCGGCGTGGCGCCATCCGCGGTCATCTCGGTTTCGATGGCATAGATCAGCGCGACCTGGGCGTGGAATCGCGAACCCATGGCCTCGCCCTTGGTCGGCACGACGACCGGCTCTGGGTGATCGCCGAGCGCATAGGCGGCGGCGTTCTCGCCCAAGCGCCGGTAGTGATCCAGCCTGGTGATCGGCGCGTTGGAAAAGAGCTCGAGATTGTGGTGCGGCAGGCGATCGCGCTGGTGAATGACGCTGGTGCCCTTGGCCTGGATGCCGATGCCGACTCCGGACCCGGCCAGGCGCGCAGCGCTGAGGCCGAGGAACGAGGTGTCCGCCGTGTGCTTGAGGCGGACCACGCGCGGCGTGCAGCCCTTGCTGCGGATGCCCGATATCAGCGCATCCAGCACCGACGACAGCGGGTGGCCGCCGAGGGTGCGAAAGATCTTGACGCCGAAGGCAGGCGAGATGCCGATCACGACTTCCTTGGGATCGTTGCCGACAGCGGCCTCACCCATGGCGCGGTACTGGATGAGGCGCGCCTCCGCCTTGGCATGGCGGCCCTCGCTGCGCAGCACCTCGTCGCGGTCCAGCACGTCGCGGATGGCGACCATCTTGTCGCGCCGCTCCTTGCTCAGGCGATAGCCGGTGCCCGGACCGAGATACTCGTTGGGATCGTTGACCGCGCTGATGACATGTCCATTGCGCACGATGGCGGAGGTCTGCAGGTAGTCGCCGGTCACGCGCAGCTTCACCACGTTGAGCAGGTTCTGCGCCTCGGTGCGGTAGCCGCGCTTGGCCAGCGCCCTGATGACATCGATCACGTTGATGCCGCGCGCCTTGATCGCCTCGCTGATGAAGGAAACGTCGCGGGGCAGATAGCTCTGCGTCTCTTCCGAGCCGGAGGCCGCCACCACGCTCGCCATCATGTCGGCAGTCGGCTTGCCGAGGTCCAGTTCCTCGAACACGGCCGCAATGGCCTGTACCGCGCGGCTGCGCAACTCGATGATCTCGGTCTCGCCGACCGGCGTCAGGCCGCCGTCGGCCTCGAAATCGCGCTGCAGCACCAGGAAATCCTCCAGCTCCTCGCCGTTCATCAGCGAGGGATTGAAGGAATTGTCGTACGCCAGGATCGAGCCGAAGCCCGAGCAGATGAGGTCGGATCCGGCGATCAGGTACGGCAGGATCTTTGCACCCACGCGAATTTCCGATTCGGTCGCGGCCGCGTCGTTGCCGGAGGCGCATTCGAGGTCGAGCCAGACTGCGACCAGGTTTTCCGCCATCAACTCGCGCATGCCGCCGGGCACAGTGCAGGTCACGGGCGCGCCGTCGATGCCGCCGTTCTGGGTGCCTTGCACGCCCATGCCGCGCTGCAGGCAGAGGCAGCGCGCCTCGAGATAGAGCAGCGACTTGCTCTCATGGAATCCCATCAGCAATTCCGAGCCTGCCCCGGAGGTGCAGCGCATCTTGATCCCGCGCGAGGCATAGGCGGTGGACAAGAACGCCTTGGACCAGGGCGTGTCGTCGCCGTCGATGAAAGCGCGCTCGGTGCCATAGACCGAGACGGTCTCGGCATAGGAGGTGAAGCCGGCCATGCCGATCTGCAGCTCTTCCGCTTCTTCGCTGGAGCATTGGAACAAGGTGCCCCAGCGTCCGACCGCGGCGCCCACCGCGCAGGCGACCGCGTTGGACCAGGCGTTGCGCGCGACGCGCATGGTGGTCTCGACCTCGTCGAACCCGAAGGCGACGGCAGTCGCCGCGTCCGCCGCCAGTTGCAGCGGATCGTCCTTCGCATTGGTGACGTGGCCCTGATTGCCCGGCGTATGGCGCGCCCGCATCTTGCTGTAGGCAAAGGCGATTTCGAGGGCGTTCAGCTCCGTCACCACTTCCGCCAGCTTGGCCGGAGTCATGCCATGGGCGAGGCGCACCAGCTTCGTGCGCGGCACATTCATATCTACCAGCATGCGCGCGATCTCGGGCGAGGGGATCGCCATCGCCTCCCGCGCAATCTCCAGATCGAGATGATGGTTGGCGATGAACAAATCGATCATGTCGAAATCGGCGGCGGCGATGCCGTCCATCGATTTGACCTTGCCATTCTCGATTTCGAGTCCGGGCTTGGGATCGCTGGGCGAGGAAAAGGCGGCGAAACCCGCCGCGGCATCTTCCACCGCGAAGCGATCAAGACGCAGCGGCCGCTCGTCCCAATCCGCAAAGCGTCGCCACCGGTTGACCTTGATCTGCGGCGGCGTTGGCGACTTGTCCTGCATGCTGATCTCCTGACCAGCGGGCTTCCTCAAGCTCGCCGATTGCGGCGCAGGCTAATCCCGGGATTGTGTGATTGCAAACGCCCGGCGCAGCCGGCCGCGGGCCGCGCTATAGCCTAGCCAGGATGCAGGTTCCGCCCACGCAGTTTCTTGACCGTTGAGCGATGTTGCTTGACCGTGCCTTTTTTCCTGCCGTGATCGAGGGCATGTGATCAGTCGAAATCCGGCTTGCCGCTGCGCATGCGCTTGACCTTGGCGCGGCGCTGCTTGCCTTCGTGGCGCCGTTCCTTGGCGGCCTTGCCTGGCTTTGTCGGACGCCGCGGTTTCGGCACGTGGGTGGCGGCGCGGATGAGTTCGATCAGGCGTTCGCGCGCATCGGCGCGGTTGCGTTCCTGGCTGCGGAAGCGCTGGGCGTCGATCACCAGCACGCCGTCATTGGTCATGCGCTGGCCGGCAAGGCGGATCAGCCGCGCCTTCACATCCGGCGGCAGGCTGGGCGAAGCGGCGACGTCGAACCGCAGCTCGACCGCCGTCGACACCTTGTTGACGTTCTGGCCGCCGGGACCGGAGGCGCGCACGAAGCGCTCCTCCAACTCGGTCTCATCGAGGGCGACGGATCGGGTGATTCGAATCATGCCGGCAGCTTAACGTTCGCTGCCGGCTTTGTCAGGTTGCGCGCTCAGATCTTTATGAAATCGTACTTGTCGGCATAGGCGTGAGTGAGGGCGCACACCTCGTAGCCTTCGCGGCTGCCATCGTCGTTGGTGTTGCCTTCGATGGTGCGAAAGACATTCGGCTCCCCAGCGATGACAAGGCCGGTATGAGTCCAGTCATTCGCCGTCTTCCGCCGGACAAAGAGCCAGCCGGCCTGTGGCTGCGGATTGGTGTTGCCGGGAAAGAAGATGCCCTTTTCGTTGGCGTCACGCGCCAGCGCGTCGCACGACTGGCTTGAGACGATGGGGCGCGACTGTCCAAGGTCCCGGCAGGCCTGACCTAGAACATAGGAGACAAAGCCGGCGCACCACAGGAAATCCTCGCCCTCGTGGCCGCCCATATAGAGCCTGACCCAGGGCCCGCAATTCGGACCCGCGATTTCGCGCGGATGTTCCGCCAGATGGCGCCGGGCTACGCGCACGGCCTGCGCTGGAATGCTCCCTGCGGGCGATGGATCTGGGGCGATCGCGCGCAACATCGGCTGCACCAGGGCATCCATCGTTTCCTGGTCGACCTGGCCGCTCTGCGGCAGATCCGACGCCCGTTGAAAATCGCTGACTGCCTGCTCCGTGGCGTCGCCGAAGCCGTTATCGATCGGCACATTGTGGCCATGCAGGCATAGCCACTCCTGAACCAACCTGGCTTGTCTGGAATTCGCTGGCCTTGTAATCGGAGTGTCGACCGTCGCGTCAGTGCGCAGGCGGTTCTCCGTGGTATCGCGGACCGCAAGCATGACACCCTCCCCTCTATATGAATGATGGGAACAGCCCCAGTCTACAATCTTGCGACGAGGCTGCAAATAACAAATGCAACTATTGCCATAAATCAATGGCGGCGATGTGCGGCGCGCTGGCCTGATCGCGATGCAAGACCTGCGAACACGCAGGCGATTTGCCGCCGGAGAGCACTTTTGAGCCGCGCCATTGGCATGTCGTCGTGAGCGACGAAGGTCTGGAACAGGCTGTTGACGATCTCGAACAGCACGTCGCCGGCGACACGCGCATCGATGGACGGCGATACTGACCCGCGCTCCTGCAGAACAGTGACCAGATCGCCGACCTGATCGGCCAGCTTGCGATCCAGGGCCGCATAGCCGCGGCCGAAGGGAGTCTTGGCTTGCGTCAAGGCGGTCGCCATGGCGTTGCGCCACAGTTCCTTGCTCAGGTGCACCAGCGCGTGGTCGACGTAGAATTCCAGCAGCTTGCGCACGGCGGCGATCGGGTCCGCAGGCGGGTCGGCCATCATCGCCTTGCCGCGCTCGCGCACCTCTTCGCCATCCAGTGCCACCAGCGCCAGCAGCAGATCGCCCTTGGACTGGAAGTAATTGTAGACGGTACCAGCCGCGACCTCGGCCTCGGCCGCGATGCCTTCGATGCTGGTCACGGCAAAGCCGTCACGTTTGAACAATGCGCCCGCCGCGCTCAGGATATGAATGTGGCGCTTCGCCTTCTGGCGCTCGCGCAAGCCGGTCATCGGAGCATTCCTGGTCTGATTCTGCGGTTGACACAATTTTGAAGTCCATTCATCTTTTGTCAAGTTGCAAGGACAAGACTGGCCGGCGAAAGACCGGCCGGCACAGGGATGGAGGGAGAGATGGCTTCAGAGTGCAAGCCTTGCCGCGCTGTGCGCGAGGCCTTCAATCGCCGCAGCGTCCTGCTGGCCGGTGCCGCAAGCGCGATGATCGGATCGCTCGGGCTCGGATCGCGCCGCGCCGCCGCGGCGGACGAGCTCAACTGCCTGGTCTGGTGCGACCATACCGATCCGGCGCTGCTGGAGCCGTTCGAGCAGGCCTTCAATTGCAAGATCAACGTCAAGGAGTTTGCCGGTACCGGCGAGGCCATCGCGCTGCTGGAGCAGTCGCAGCCCGGCGATTGGGACGTGTTCGTGGTGGACTCGGTCGACGTGCCGAACGTGGTGGCGAAGGGCCTGCTGGCGGAACTGCCGGATTCTGAATTGCCCTGGTCCGACATCTTCCCGGAGCTGCACGAGAAGCAACTGCACTACAAAGACGGCAAGGCCTATGCGGTGCCGGAGAAGTTCGGCTACAACTCCCTCGCCTTCAACCGCGACAAGGTGCCGGAAGCAGAGGCGCGCAAGGCCGCGGTGATGTGGGATCCGAAATATTCCGGCCGCATCGCGATCTATGACTACTACATCCCGACCATGGAAATGGTCGCGCTCGGCATGGGCATCCGGCCCGACACCATCACCAAGGACAACCTGCCGCAGATCCGCGACAAGCTGTTGGAAATGAAGAAGCTGGCGAGCGTAGTGGGCGACGTGCCGACAGTGCAGAACGCGCTCATCACCGGCGCGGCCGACATCATCGTGGCGGGCGGAGAATATTCCGTCGTCAACCTGATGAAGGAGAATGCGGCGCTCGACTGGGTGCTGCCGGCCGAAGGCGGCATCCGATGGATGCAGAGCATCGCCGTGTTCGCCTCCAGCGCCAAGCAGAAGTTGGCGACCGAGTTCGTGAAATACATCCTGAGCCCGGACGGCCAGGCCCGCCTCGCGACCGCCAGCTGCTATTGGGCGATGCCCGCCAACAGCAAGGCCAGCCTGCCGGACGACATCAAGAAAGTGCTGCGCTGGGACGAGCAGCCTGGCTTCATCAAGGCCTCGTATCCCTATTTCATCCCGGATGCCGAGCTGGACGCCGCGATGCAGGAGGTCTGGACACAGTTCCTGCAGGCGTAGCCGCACGTCGGCCTTGACTCCCTTTCCCCGTCATCCCAAGGGTTGGCCTTGGGATCCACGAGTGCGTTTGCGACAGCTAGTCTCGCCTACCGAAGCACGTAGATGGCAGGCCCCGCCTAAACCAATGGGACTTGCCATGACGGAAAAGGCGCAATGAAGGGGACGACACGCTTCCAGCTCAGCCGCATCGACCTCCGCGATTGGGGGCTGTGGCCCTCCGTGCTGTGGACGGCCTTGTTCTTCGCCCTGCCGCTGGGCGCCATGCTGGCGATGAGCTTTGCGGAGCGGGTGGCAGGCAAGATCACCTTCACCTGGACACTGGCGAATTACGCCGCCTTCTTCACGCGCGCCGAAGGCACCTTCGTGCAGGCGCTGGTGAATTCGCTGGAGGTCACGATCGCGACCACCATCCTCAGCATCCTGGTCGCCTATCCGCTCGCCTACATCCTTGCCTATCGCGTGCCTGCCAGATGGCGGCGCATCCTGCTGGTGCTGATCGTGCTGCCGTTCTGGACCAGCTATGTCATCCGCTCCTAC
>Ga0111539_10000245_pt1 | contig 65047 bp, 64 predicted proteins | sample RhiMethybrSRZTD1_FD_79667 | JGI IMG/M metagenome (GOLD analysis project Ga0111539, IMG submission 79667) | Populus rhizosphere microbial communities from Tennessee, USA - Rhizosphere MetaG P. TD hybrid SRZTD1 (version 2) (version 2) | ecosystem: Host-associated > Plants > Roots > Rhizosphere >...
GGCTGACTGCTGATCGCTGAGAGCTCACTATGCTCATTACCGACCATCTCCGCAATCCCCGCAACGAATCGGTTGAAACCGTTCGGCATCCTGTGCGGCCCAGTGAGCCGCGAGTGCTGATTGCCGACGACCAGGCCGACGTGCTCGAGGCGCTCCGGTTGTTGTTGAAGGCCGAAGGCTTTCAGCTTGAAACCGCGTCGTCGCCGGCGGGCGTTCTTGCCGCCGTGGAAGCGCGCGAGTTCGACGTCGCGCTCATCGATCTCAACTACGCGCGCGACACGACTTCGGGAGAAGAAGGACTGAACCTGCTGTCGCGGATTCAGAGCATCGATCCGACCCTTCCCGTCGTGGTGATGACTGCCTGGGGCAGCGTCGAAGTCGCGGTCGAGGCGATGCGCCGGGGAGCCCGCGATTTCGTGCAGAAGCCGTGGGATAACGCGCGGCTGTTGGCCATCATTCGCACCCAGATCGAACTGAGCCAGGCGCTGCGTAAGGGGCAACGTCTCGAGGCGGAGAACTCGCTCTTACGTGGCGAGGGAATGCCGAAGCTGATCGCGGAGTCCTCCGCGATGCAGAGCGTGTTGCAGGTCATTTCACGGATTGGACCGTCGGACGCCAACGTCTTGATCCTCGGCGAAAACGGCACCGGCAAGGGGGTCGTCGCCCGCGCGTTGCACGCGGTCTCGAGCCGCGCGTCACGGCCGATGGTCGTCGTCAATTCTGGCGGCGTGTCAGAAGGGGTGTTCGAGAGCGAGTTGTTCGGTCATGTACGCGGCGCGTTCACGGACGCGAAAAGCGATCGCGTCGGCCGCTTCGAACTGGCCGATCAAGGCACGTTGTTTCTCGACGAGATTGCCAACGTCCCGCTCAGCCAGCAGGCCAAACTGCTCCGCGTGATTGAGACCGGCGAGTTCGAACGTCTCGGGTCTTCGCGGACGCGCCGCGTCGATACGCGGATCATTTCGGCAACCAACGCCAACCTCGTCGACGAGGTCACGGGTGGACGATTCCGCCAGGACCTGCTGTTCCGGTTGAACACGATCGAGATCAGGCTGCCTCCGCTGCGAGATCGTCGCGAGGACACTCCGCTGCTTGCGCAACACTTCCTGCGCCAGCATGCGCAGCGGTATCGCAAACGGCTGACCGGCTTCGAAACGAGCGCGATGCAGCTCCTGCTCGAACATCCGTGGCCGGGGAACGTGCGCGAACTCGATCACGCCATCGAGCGCGCCGTCCTGATGGCCCCTGGGCCGCTGGTGAAGGCTACCGATCTCGGTCTGCGCGCCGCTCGTGAAGGCGGCGGAAGGCTCGAGGACATGAGCCTCGAAGACGTCGAATGCTTCCTGATCAAGAAGGCCATGACGCGCTTCGACGGCAACGTGAGCCAGGCCGCAAAGGCCTTGGGCCTGAGCCGCAGCGCGCTCTATCGACGGTTGCAGCGCTACGGTCTCTAGGAGGGTAAAATTACCTTTTGCCGTTCAAATGGTTTCACCGAAGCGTGAACCCCGTCTGAGTCACGACCGGCGCATCCTCCTCATGGCGCTCGCCTCGGCGCTTCCCGGGGCGGCGATTTCCCTCATCTTTCTCTGGACCGGCGACTACACCCCGAAGGTTCAGTGGACCCTCTCGGTTCTCATCATCACGTTCTGCCTCGGGTTTGCCTTCGCGCTTCGCGAGCGTGTCGTGCTTCCGCTGCAGACACTGTCGAATCTGCTGGCCGCGCTGGGCGAAGGGGACTTCTCGATCCGTGCGCGAGGGGCGCGGGGCGGCGATCCGCTTGGCGAAGTGATGATCGAAGTGAATGCGCTGGTCGAGACACTCCGCCATCAGCGGCTCGACGCGCTCGAGGCGACGACGCTCTTACGGAAGGTGATGGCGGAGATCGATGTCGCCGTCTTCACCTTCGACGAGGACCAGGAGCTGACCTTCGTCAATCGCGCAGGCGCTCGACTGTTGAGTCAAGCGGCGGAGCGCCTGCTCGGTCGCCGCGCTGAAGATCTCGATCTCGGAGAGTACCTGACCGGCGAAGCGCCGCGGGTCATCAATACGGCATTCCCGGGCGGCGTCGGCCGCTGGGAAATCCGTCGCAGCCAGTTCCGCCAGGGCGGACGGCCGCACGAGCTGCTGGTGCTTTCCGATCTGAGCCAGCCGCTTCGCGAAGAGGAACGGCAAGCGTGGCAGAGACTGATACGCGTCATCGGCCACGAGATGAACAATTCGCTCGCACCAATCAAATCGATTGCCGGCAGCCTGGCGACAATCGTCGAACGCGAGCCACCTCCGGCCGACTGGCGCGACGACGTGCAACGCGGACTGGGGGTCATCGCCTCACGGTCGGAGGCCTTGAGCCGTTTCATGAACGCGTATGCGCGCCTTGCGAAACTGCCTCCGCCCAAGCTCGCGCCACTGGACGTCGGGACGTTTGTCGATCGCGTGGTGACGCTGGAAAAGGCGCATCATATTTCGTTGGCCTCCGGCCCGCGCCTGACGATTCAAGGCGATGGGGATCAGCTCGAGCAGTTGCTCATCAATCTCATTCGAAATGCCGTGGATGCCGTTCGCGAGACTGGCGGTGGCGTCGCGGTCGGGTGGCAGCGTCTGCCCGGGTCGTATCCGCCGGCGATGGAGTTATGGGTCGAGGACGAGGGGCCCGGACTCTCGAACACCGGTAACCTGTTCGTGCCGTTCTTCACGACAAAGCCGGGCGGCTCAGGCATCGGGCTGGTCTTGAGCCGGCAAATCGCCGAGGCGCATGGCGGCAGTCTCGTGCTCGAGAATCGAGATGATCGAACGGGCTGCCGAGCGAGTCTCCGGCTTCCACTGCACGCGTTCGCGCAGTTGCGCGCGGAGACCGCAGAGAAAAACGCTGTGCCAACCGGGTCCCACTAATTGCCGACCAATGTGGGCCCGGTTGACGTTCAGCGAGAGACTAGAACGCGCTGGCGTTCAGACGGCCGCCTGTAACTGTCTTTCCCGCCAACGACGCCGTCGGCGTCACGGCATTCAGGATCGCCTGCTTTAACGCCGCACCACGCACGCTGTGCGTCGCCGCATACAATGCCGCCGCTCCGCTCACGTGCGGCGTCGCCATCGAGGTTCCGCTGTACGACGAGTACGTGTTGAACGCCGTCGTCGAGTAGACGGCGACGCCCGGTGCGCCGAGATCCACCGTCGACGAGCCGTAGTTCGAGAACGACGCGAGACGGCCGGAGCTGTCGATCGCGGCAACAGCAATCACCGAATCGTATCCGGAGCCGGCCGTCGTGTTGTAGTTGCTCGGGTAGCTTGCCAGGACGTCGTTGTTGTCCCCGACCTGGTCGTTACCGCCATTGCCGGCAGCGGCCACAAACAGAATGTCCGCGTCAGCCGCCGCGACGATGGCGTTCAGCAGGCTTTGAGAAAAACCGCCTCCGCCCCACGAGTTGCTCAACGCGACGATATCCAGGCCGTGTCGCGTCTTGAGATCCGTGAAGTAGTTCACCGCTTTGACCGCATTGGCGGTCGTGCCGCCGCGGCGGCCAAGAAACTTGCCGGAGATGATCGTCACGTTCCAGTTGACGCCGACGACGCCCGTTCCGTTGCCACCCTCAGCGCCGATCGTACCGCTCACGTGCGTGCCGTGATCGTCGAGAGTTCCCTTCGGACCGCCATCGTAGATGTTGCTGTCGTTGCGATCGAAATCCCAGCCGTGCACGTCATCGACATACCCGTTGCCGTCGTCGTCGATGCCGTTGACGGGATCGAACGGATTCGTCCAGATGTTCGCAGCGAGATCAGGATGGGTGTACTGGATACCTTCGTCAATGACTCCGACGTAGACCGTGCCCGAACCAGTGTGCCCGATGTTCCACGCCGCCGCCGCCTGGCTGCCGAACTGACTCGACGGCGATGTCGTGGGCCCGTACATTCCCCACAGATTCCCGTTCGTGTAGTAAGGATCGTTGGAGATGATCTGGTGCTCGTAGATGTAGTTGGGTTCGGCAAACTCAACTGCCGCGTCGGCTTCGAGATTACGGACCGCGGCAGCTATCGCGATTCCCGGTGGCACCCGCGTCAGCTCGAGATCGCCCCTGCCGTCGCGACGTTCGGCTGCCGCCGAAACCGTCTCGATGGCCACTGCACCGACGCGTCCTCGGGCGCGCTGTTTGGCGGCATCGGTCGCCCCAGCGCGGTATTGCACCAGCACCTCACCCTCGACGACGTTGCGCGCCGGCGCTGCCGCGGCGTCACTTCGGCCCTGCGCCCGTGGGGTCGACGACTCGAACGCTCCGACGAGATAAAAGAAGAAACCTATCGCTGCGAGAGACAATACGAACCGGACCGCTCGGATCAACTTCATACGATGGAACTCCTTGGGTTCGACTGTGTGATGAACTCTGGGGGGTGCAACGATTGTCCGTACGAACGGATCTCCTGTCAACGGAATACCTTACGCCGGTCCCAAATTACAGAACTGGCAGTACCTGAGCTGTGTCAAAAGGTGCAGGTACAATGCGTCGGGAATGACACTCTCTCGCCTATTTGAAGGACCCGTCGACCCACGAGCGCTGCTGATTGCCATTGCCGCGACGCTCGTCGCTGCGTGGATCGTGTCCAGAATTGCGCGCCGGCTGGCCGCCGCCGGACTGCGCGCGCTGTTGCACGACGTCGTCGCCACCTCGAGCCCACACGTGCGGGCGCCATTGAGAATCATTTCGGTAACGGCCTTCGCGCTCGCCGCCGCCGTGTTGCTTTTTCCCGCAGCCGAACTGGCCGGACTGAAACCGCGCACGGGCGTCCATCTTCGCGATCTATCAAATTGGACCTTTGGCGGCGGTCTGAAGATCGTCCTGATTGTGCTTCTCGCCTACGCACTCATCAGGGTGACCGGCATCGTCGTTCGCCGCTTCGAGCACGACATGAGTCTGGGAACGGATCTCGACGCGCTGGAGCGGGGCAAGCGCGCGCGCACGCTCGGCTCGGTGATACAAAACGTCACGACCGCTCTCGTCGTCGGAATCGCGCTGCTCATGGTCCTGCGCCAGCTCGATCTCGACATCACACCCGTCCTGACTGGCGCCGGCATTGCCGGTCTTGCTGTCGGTTTCGGTGCGCAGACGCTCGTGCGCGACATCATCAGCGGGTTCTTTCTCATCCTGGAAGATCAGATCCGTGTCGGCGATGCCGCAACGATCAATGGCGCCGACGGAATCATCGAAGCGATCAACCTGCGCACAGTCGTGTTGCGCGACGGCGAAGGGACCGTTCACGTCTACCCGAACGGTGCGATCAACAGCCTGGCCAACCGCAGCAAAGACTTTTCCTATTACATGGTCGATCTCTCGATTTCGTACTACGACGATCCCGATCGGGTCGCCGCCGTGTTGCGCGAGATTGGCGTCCAGATGCAGGGGGACCCGACGTTCGGACCGTCGATTTTGGAACCGATAGAGGTGCTGGGCGTGGATTCGTTCGGTGACTGGGCAGTCAAACTAAAGGCACGGATAAAAACCGTCCCGCTCAAGCAGTGGTACGTCGGACGCGAGTTCCGGAAGCGCATTGTCAAAGCGTTCGCGGAACACGGCTTCGCAATCCCGTTTCCGGTTCCGTCGACCGCCACGCCGCCGTCCTCACGAGAGTCGGGTCAGTAGCCGCTGCCGGCGGGCGCCGCTGGCTTCTGTCCGCGGGACTCCTGGACGATCTTGACCCCGGCGCTGGCTCCGACGCGCGTCGCGCCGGCGGCAACCATTGCCTGGAGGCCCTCGAGATCGCGCACCCCGCCAGCAGCCTTGACGCCCATGTCTGCCCCGACGACACGGCGCATCAGCGCGACGTCGGCGGCGGTTGCCCCTCCCGAGGCAAATCCGGTCGAGGTTTTCACGAAGTCGGCAGCGGCCGCCTTCGCCAGCGTGCACGCGGTGATCTTTTCGTCGTCGGTCAGCAGCGCGGCCTCAATGATGACTTTGCTGACGACGCCGCACTGTCGGCACGGGTCGACGACCGCCTCGATATCGCGTTCGACCGTTCGCAGATCGCCGGATTTCAACGCGCCGATGTTGATCACCATGTCGATCTCGGTGGCGCCATCGAAAATCGCGCGGCGGGTCTCGAAATTCTTCACATCGGCGGGCGTCGCGCCGAGCGGAAAGCCGACAACCGAGCAGACTCCAACGCCACTGCCGTGCAGAAGCCGGGCGGCGGTCGCCACCCAGGTGGGATTCACGCACACCGTCGCAAAGTGAAACTCCGCGGCTTCACGGCACAGTCGCTCGATCTCCGTGCGGGAGGCATCGGGCTTCAGCAGTGTGTGATCGATCATGCCCGACACGCCGGCGGCGCCGCCGGCAGCGTGAACACCAAGACGCGTGGCACCGGCATCAATGACGCCGCGCAGCCGTTCCGGACAGCAGTCGAGGAGCACCGAGTGGCACGCACATCGCGACGAACCCGCAGATGGCGAACGCTGCGCCGCGATCACCTCTTCGGTGATGATATCGATCAGACGCTGGAGATCCTGTGGGTTCAACACGTCAGTCCCGGGAGAAGCGTTCCTCGAGGCGGCGGATCTTCAGCAGCCGCCTGATGTAGCGCGCCTCGCGCATCGGCGTGCCAAGCCAGACGTCGACAATTCGAATGGCAGCATCCGGTCCATCGATGAGGGACGTTCCCAACGTCAACACGTTTGCACCGTTGTGTTCGCGAGAATAGCGCGCGATGGTTTCCGTCGCGCACATCGCCGCCCGCACGCCACGCACTTTGTTTGCCGCAATCGCCGAGCCGATGCCGGCGCCGTCGATTGCGATGCCAGCATCGACTTCTCCTCTCGCGACGCTGCGGGCGACTTCTGCGGCAATGTCCGGATAGTCGACGCTCTCTGCCGTGTTGGTCCCGACGTCGATCACCGAAAGCCCGCGGCTGCGCAAATAGGCGACCAGCGCCCGTTTCATCGCGATCCCCGTGTGATCGTTGCCGATGACGACGCGACGAATGTCGCTCGGTGGCGCAAGATTGCCTGGCAAGCCTTCGTCGCTGGAACCGGCGCGAACGATCGTGACTCGGCGTGCCGCCAGGGTGTCGCGGGCCAGCGGCGTCACATGACCGGTCGCGGATAGCTCGACCGTCGCGCCAATATCGAGCGTGCGCGCGTCGGACTCGGTGATGATGTCAAACTTTTTCATGCTTCATCGAGACGACTAACTCTCGTCATCAAGCACCGCGATATACGGCAGATTGCGAAACTGCTCGGCAAAATCCAACCCATATCCGACGACGAAATGATCCTCAATCGTAAATCCGATGTACTCGACGGCGGCGTCGATCTGACGCCGTGAAGGCTTGCTCAGCAAGCATGCCGTGCGAAGCGTTTTCGGGGAGCGGGCTCGCAAAATCTCCTGGAGATAGATCAGCGTCAACCCCGTGTCGACAATGTCTTCAACGATGACGACGTGCCTTCCCTGCAATCCAGAGTCGAGATCCTTGAGCATCCGCACTTCGCCCGACGACTTCGTGCTTTTGGCGTAACTCGAGACGGCTATGAAATCGAGCGAGACGCGTGTGCTCATCGCGCGCACCAGGTCGGCCATGAACATGAACCCGCCCTTCAGCACGCAAACGAGATGGATTTCCTCGCCGGCCGGGTAATCGCCCTCGATCTCTGCCGCCAACTCGCGGATTCGGCCTTGAATCGTCGCAGCATCGATCAACACATTCATCGGACGGCTGCCTTCACTTTCTCCGCTAGAGCTCTGGCGTCGGACAATACTCGGGTCTTATCGAGCGTCATCACTTTTCGATCGCGCATCAGAATGCGGCCGTTGACGATCGTCGTGTTTACATCGTCGCCGCGCGTCACGTAGACGAGGTGGGACAGCGGATCGTACATCGGCGTCTGCCGCGCGGCGGTCATCGACACAGTAATCACATCGGCACGCTTACCCGCTTCCAGTGATCCAATCAGGCTCTCCATTCCGAGCGCACGGGCTCCGTCGATCGTCGCCATCTCCAGTGCTTTTCGTGCCGGGACCGCCCGCGGATCGCTCGTCTGCAGCTTGGCGAGAAACGCCGCCTGACGCATCGCTTCGAACATGTCGAGATCGTTATTGCTCGCCGCTCCATCAGTCCCGAGGGCGACGACCAGTCCGGTGCGCTGCATGTCCGAGACCTTCGCCGCGCCGCTCGCCAGTTTCATGTTGCTTTCAGGATTGTGCGACACCGCCACATGGTGCCGCGAAAGAATTGTCATGTCGGCAGGCGACAACCATACGCCATGAGCGGCAATCGTTCGCGGGCCCCAGAACCCAAGACTCTCCAGATATGCCGTCGGCGAGGCCTTGTGCGCCTCGGTCGATGTCTTGATCTCGTCGGCGGTCTCGGAAAGATGAATGAGCACCGGCACGTGGGCGCGATCTGCGAGCGCCCGCGCTGCCTTCAATGTGCCGCTATCCAGGGTGTACATCGAGTGCGGCGCAACCGCGGGCACAATCAGCTCGTCGTTTGCGAACTCTTTGATGAACGACTCGGTCCGTGTGAGCCCATCCTTTGGCGTCTTCGCGTCGGCCACGGGAAACTGAATGATCGTCTGCCCGAGCACCCCTCGAAGGCCGGCCTCTCTGGTGACTCGCGCAACTTCCTCTTCGAAGTAATACATGTCGGCGTAGGTTGTCGTCCCCGACTCAATCATCTCGAGCACGGCCAACCGGGTACCTGCCCGCACGAAGTCAGGCGTGACGGTTTTCGCCTCCGCCGGAAAAATGTACTTCTGCAGCCAGTCCATCAGGGCCAGGTCATCCGCCAGGCCGCGATACAACACCATGGGCGCATGCGTATGCGTGTTGATCAGGCCGGGCATGACCACCTGACCCGCCGTGTCAATCACAGTCTGGCTGGAGTATCGCGAGCTGATGGCATCGGGAGCATCGACGGCGACAATATTCCGGCCATCGATTGCCACCGCCCCCGGCGACAGCACCCGCGCCGTCGAATCCATCGTGACGACGATGCCACCGGTGAGGATGAGCGAAACTGGCTGACGTTGCCCTTGAGAGAACAGAAGGAAACCGACGACGAGTAAAGAAAGACTGCCGCGCAAAGACATGAAGGGCCGAATTGTATCAAGACGGTGGCGCTTTCCCTTTTCCCTTTTATATAGTCACCCTGTGCCGGTTCATCTCATTTCACATCCGCTCGTCCATGACGCGCTCGCGACTCTGCGTGATCGATCGACGCCGCCGGAAATCTTCCGGCGGATGGCGGTACGGATCAGCCTTCTGCTTGCCGCCGAAGCAACTCGCGAAGTTCCGGGGGTCGACGTCACGGTGCAGTCACCACTCGGGCCTGCGGCCGGGCGCCGGATCACCCGTGAGGTGGTCGTGGTTCCGGTGCTCCGCGCCGGGCTCGGCATGCTCGACGCGGTGCTCGAATTGATTCCGACGGCACGGGTTGGACACATCGGCCTGCAACGCGACGAGATGACCGCCGTTGCGTCGCAGTATTATTCGAAGTTGCCGCAGGATCTCAGCCGCAGTTTCGTCCTGATGATCGATCCAATGCTGGCCACCGGCGGAAGTGCCGTGGCAGCGCTGGACCTGCTCAGAAAGGCGGGCGCGCGCGACGTGCGGATGATCTGCATCGTGGCGGCGCCCGAGGGCGTCGCGCTCGTCGAACGGCATCACCCCGACGTGCATGTCTTCACACCGGTCGTCGACAGCGGCCTGAATGCACACAAATTCATCGTCCCGGGACTCGGCGATTTCGGTGATCGACTCTACGGAACCGAGTAAGATGGACCACGGATGAACACGGATGAACACGGAAAGCCTCGACAGGTGACGGCTCGTTCGCCGCAGAGCGGAGACGCTATGAAACCGATGCGGAAGACAGTTACCGTCGAACGTCGCGCACAGCCGCGTGTCGCGGATGGCAAGTGGCGAACCGCGCTGACCAGCATCACGCCGAACAAGATTCTCGTGCGCGGATATGCGCTCGACGAGATCATGGGTCGCCTCACCTTCGGCGAGGCGATTTATCTGCTGCTTCTCGGCGAGTGTCCGTCGCCGGGCATTGGCCGGCTGATGGAGGCGATCCTGGTGTCGTTCATCGATCACGGGGCGACGCCGCCTTCGACCCTGGCGGCGCGCAATACCGCAACGACCGGGGCCTCGCTGCGCGCGTGCGTCGCGGCGGGCGTGCTCGGCTTCGGCCGCTACCACGGTGGCGACATCGAGAGCTGCATGGAGTTCCTCGACGCCGGACTCGCGCTCGTCCGCAGCGGTTCGTCGTACACCGACGCAGCCGGACAGATCGTCGAACGGTGGAAACAGACCGGCGATGCGTTACCCGGATTTGGTCACCGCTTCCACACACGGGATCCGCGTGCGGCTCGGCTCTTCCAGATGGCGCTCGAACTCGAGGTCGAAGGCACCCATATTCAGATGATTCGCGCGGTCGAAATGTGGCTCCATACGAACCACCAGCCTGATGAGCCTCCGATGCCGATCAACATCGATGGTGCAATTGCGGCAGTGTGCAGCGATCTCGGGATGCCTCCGACTGTGGCAAACGCGCTGTTCATCATTTCGCGTGTGCCGGGCATCGCCGCACAGGCGCAGGAGGAGATGAACCGCGAGCACCCGATGCGACAGATCGATCCGAAGGACTACATCTACGACGGTCCGTCGGAGAGGCGGTTGCCGGCACGGCGGAAGTAGCGTCCACCTTCAGGTGGAAGGACAGTCAGTATTTCGTCTGTGACGGATCGACCTTATCGATCCACGCAAGAATGCCGCCCTTCAGGTTGCTGACACGCGTGAAACCTCGCTCCTGGAGCAGCGACACCGCTTTCGCGCTTCGTCCACCCATCTTGCAGTGCACGATCGTCTCGCGGTCACGATCGAGCTCGCCTGTGCGCTGCCCGAGTTCGCCGAGCGGGATCAGCTTCGCCCCTTCAATGCGGCAGATCTGATACTCGTTGGGCTCGCGAACGTCCAGCAGGAAGAAATCCTCGCCGCGATCCATCTTCGCCTTCATCTGCTCGACCGTCACCTCAGGCACGCCGGACGCCGCGGGCTGCGCGTGGGCGGGGACGACGCCGCAGAACTGGTCGTAGTCGATGAGCGCGTGGATGGTCGGATGATCGCCGCAGATCGGGCATTCGGGATCGCGCCGAAGTTTCAGTTCGCGGAACCGCATCTGCAACGCGTCGTACAGCAACAGACGACCGATCAGCGGCTGCCCGCTCCCGAGAATCAACTTGATCGCTTCTGTCGCCTGAATGACCCCGATCACTCCGGGAAGCACGCCGAGTACGCCTCCCTCGGCGCAGCTTGGAACAAGTCCTGGAGGCGGTGGCTCAGGATAGAGGCACCGGTAGCACGGCCCTCCCTTGACCGCGAACACTGACGCCTGTCCGTCGAAGCGGAAGATGCTGCCGTACGCGTTCGGCTTCCCGAGCAACACGCAGGCGTCGTTCACGAGATACCGCGTCTGAAAGTTGTCGGTGCCGTCGAGGATGACGTCGTAGTCCTTCAGCACGTCGAGCGCATTCTTCGATGTGAGCGCGAGTTCGTGCATCACGACCTTGACCGACGGATTCATCGCGGTCAATCGATCGCGCGCCGCTTCCAGCTTCCGTTTGCCGACGTCGGTCGTGTCGTAGATCACCTGGCGGTGCAGGTTGCTCGCATCCACGGCATCGAAATCGACAAGACCGAGGGTGCCGACTCCAGCCGCGGCGAGATACATCGACGCCGGTGCGCCCAGGCCTCCCGCGCCGACGCAAAGAACTCGAGCCGCTTTCAACTTGCGCTGACCATCGACGCCAACCTCCGGCATGATCAGGTGCCGGCTGTAGCGCTGCACCTCTTCACGCGTCAGTTCGGGGGCGTCGACGGCTGCGCCAGACCCGCCGGCAACCGAGGGAACAATGCTGATCGTGTCGCCGGCGCTGAGCGCCGTCTGCTCGCGGTCGAGGTGACGGATATCTTCGTCGTTGACATAAATGTTGACGAAGCTGCGAAGACGGCCGTCTTCGTTGTAGAGATGCCGTCTCAGGTCGCCGTATTGCCCGACGAGGCGCTGTAGCGCATCGCCGACGGTTTTTCCTTCAACTTCGACGAACTCCTGCTTCCCGGCGAACGGGCGAAGCGGCGTCGGAATCAGAATGCGATGGGCCATGTGGCGAATATTCCTTTCATGCTCGTGCTCTTCTATCAGCCCTTCCTAGCTGGAAGCTGTATTACACCTGCGGCAACGCCGCTGCGTGATCTGCGGACCGCAGGTACTCTTCGAAGTCCTGCAGCGAACGACCGATTTCCACTCTCGGCGCAACGCGTGAAGCGATCGTCTCGGCCGCCGTCTTGTAACCGTTTCCGGTAATACAGACGACAACGGACTCGTTCGATGGTATGACGCCATTGCGGACCAGTTGGATCGCGCCCGCAAGGGTCGCGCCGCCAGCCGGTTCAGTGAACACCCCTTCGGTCTCCGCCAGAAGCTCCATCGCCTGCAGTATTTCGTCGTCACTCGACGCCACGCCGGTGCCGCCGGTTGATTTGACCGTCCGAACGACCTGGAAGCCGTCGGCAGGATTTCCGATCGCAATTGACTTCGCAATCGTCGCCGGCTTCACCGGCTCGGGAAATTCGAGATCCTGCTGGAGCGCGCGCACGACCGGAGCGCAACCTGCCGCTTGCGCCGCGTGGATTTTCGGCAGCTCTCCGTCGACCAGGCCGATCTCACGCAACTCGCGGAAGCCGCGAAAAATGCGTGGGAGAAGGGTTCCGCCGGCAACTGGCGAGACCAGGTGCTTCGGGAAACGCCAGCCCAGTTGCTCGGCTACTTCGAATCCGACGGTCTTCGCCCCCTCGGCGTAATAACTCCGCAGGTTGATATTGGCGAATCCCCATCCAAGCTTGTCGGCAATCTGCGTACAGAGCCGATTGACGTCGTCGTAGTTTCCGCGCACGCCGATGAGGTGCGGACGAAACACCGCAGAGCCCAGCACCTTTCCCAGTTCGAGGTCGTGCGGAATGAAGACATAGCACTCGAGACCGAGGCGCGCGGCATGGGCCGACACGCTGTTGCCGAGATTGCCGGTGGAGGCGCAACCAAACACGCTGAACCCAAGTTCCACCGCTCGCGTGGCGGCCATCGAGACGACGCGATCCTTGTAGGACAGCGTCGGATGATTCACTGAATCATCCTTGATGTACAGCTCCTGCAATCCAAGACGCTTCGCCAGACGATCCGCGCGGATGAGCGGTGTGTAGCCGGAATGAAACCCGGTTCGCGGCTCGCCGGTGATCGGCAGAAGCTCCTTGAAGCGCCACACGTTCCTGGCGCGCCGCTCGATCGCCTCGCGCGTCACGGCGCCACGGACGGCGTCGTAATCGTAGGCAACCTCCAGCGGACCGAGACACTGATCGCAGACCCACAGTGCCGCGGCGGGGAATTTCGTCCCGCACAAATGGCACTGCAGCCCTGTCATGAACGTCATGCGTGACCTTTCCGATGCACTCGCACGGTTCGCACCGTGCAGGCGATCCGTTCCTTTCGATACGCGTCGCGGAGCATCCGTTCGGCAGCCGCGGTCCTGCCGGTTGTAAACGCGGCAATGGACGGCCCAGCCCCGCTCAGACAAAACCCGATCACATCAGGATGCCGCACACCGAGCACTCGACGCAAACCTGGCACGAGCCGCTCACGGTATGGTTGATGAACGCGATCCCCGAGCGCCTCGCGAAAACCGTCGGCGTCGCCGGTTCGAAGCGACCCCAATAGCAGCGCGAGATGCTGCAGATTGAAGACCGCATCAGCCATCGGCAATCGCCGCGGCAACGCCCGGCGCGAGATCGACGTCGGCAACTCCGCCTCGGGTGTCGCGACGACGATTCGCCATTTCGGCGGCCAGGGCCATTGTGTCACGGCGATGGACCCGCTGTTGGTGACACAACAACTCGTCAGCCCGCCGAGTAACGCTGGCGCCGCATTGTCGGGATGCCCCTCGATTTCCGTTGCCGCGCACAACAGCTCGTCGGCCGTTCGTTTCCCGGCGACGAGCTCGGCAAGCCGCAATCCCGCAATGGTGGCTGCGGCGCTGCTGCCCAGTCCGCTTCGGAGGGGAATCTCGCTGCACACATCGACCAGAAGCGATGGACGTCGTCGACGCTGCCGCCCCCGAAACCGATGAAACGCCTCTTCGATCCGATTCGGGCCGCCGAGCGGTCCATTCGCGAAGCGGCACTCGAGACGACCGCGCCCGTCGTTGACGACGGCCGCAATGCGCACCCGAAGATACAGACTGACGGCAACACCGAGCGTGTCGAACCCTGGGCCGAGATTCGAGATCGACGCTGGAACAGTGATTTCGTGACCTGTTCCTACGCGCTGCATTCGCCGTCCATGACCTCCGGGTTGAACGCATGATCCTCGCCGGGATCAATGAAGTCGGCCGGCAGCGCATCCTCTGGCGTCATCTGTTCGAGATCGGCTAGCGCGGCCCGGGCTCGTGCCGTATCGATGCGCTGGAAAAACGCGGGCGCCGTCTCACCCGTGTTGCGCTCCTCCTGATAAAGGCGCAGCAGTCGTTCCACCGCTTCAGGAACGCGCCGCGCGGGAATCTTCCCGGTGAGCCGTCCAAAGCTCGCGGCCTGCTGCCCGGCGCCGCCGCCGAGCATCACGAAGTACTGCGGCACGACGCGATCGCCAAGCTTGCGGATACTGCCCTGGAATCCGATCGTCGCAATGTGATGCTGACCGCATCCATTCGGGCATCCACTGATCTTGATCTTCGTCTCGGCGGCCTCGCGCAGCAACTTCGCCGGCTGCTTTTCGAGGTTGTCGCCGATTAACCGTGCCAGACCTCGCGACTGGGTTACCGCGAGGCGGCACGATTCGGCGCCCGGGCAGCTCGTCACATCGGTGATCGTGCTCGCGCCGGGAAGACCGAGGCCAGCCGCCGCCAGCCGGCGATACAGACCGGGCACTTGTCCGCTTCGCACCCAGCGCATCACGACATTCTGATCGACGGTCACCCGCACCATGCCATCGCTGTACGCTCTCGATAGCAGCGCCAACGCGCGCATCTGTCCAGCGGTGATGTCGCCGAGGACCAGCGATACGATCACCTCGCAGTACTCTCCCTGTTTCTGCGGCCGCAAATTCGTCTGCAGCCATTCGGTCCGCTCACGTCCGGGGCTGCCATCGGTCGGGTGAACTTCCGGAACGATGCCAGGGCCCTTCACCGAACCCGATGTCACGAGTGCGGCAATGTCGGCAATCGACGGTTGCGGCAGCCGTTCCCCCTGCGGCGGTTCTTCAACGGGAGGGTTCTCAGGATCGAACGGCAGCCGCGCTCCCCCATTGGCGCGCAGATCCTCGAGTTCGTGATGAAACGCCGCGTGCCACGCGTCCCAGCCCATCGACTTCACCAGGAACTTCAGTCGGTTGCGCTGCTTGTGCTCGTAGTCGCCGTGCTTGTGGAACACACGCAGCACTGCTTCCGCGACCATCAGTATGTCGGATGCCGGCAGGAATTCGTACAATGACGCGCCCGACCGGCACATGATCGCGGTGCCACCCGCGACCTGGACACGAAATCCCCGGCGGCCCGACCCGTCGGGCGCGATCATCGCGCGCCACCCGATATCGTTAATTGACGTTACGGCGTGATCTTCGGACGCGCACCCCTCGAATCCGATCTTGAACTTCCTGGGCAACACCGAGCTCAGTGGATGCCGCAGCAGATAGCGCGACATCGCTTCGGCATACGGTGTGACGTCGAACACTTCATCCCGCGCAACTCCGGCATGTGGACACGCCGTGATATTTCGCACGGAATTGCCGCACGCCTCCCGCGTCGTCAGGCCGGCCTCGGCGAGACGGCGCATCGCCGGCTCGACATCGTGCAGGCGCACAAAGTGCAGCTGCATGTTCTGCCGCGTCGATATGTGACCGAATCCGCGTGAGTAGCGTTCCGACACGTCAGCGAGCGCGTCGAGCTGAGCGGCGTCAACTACGCCTTGCGGGATTTTCACCCGCAGCATCTGCGCATCCATGTCCTGGCGCTGCCCGTATGTGCCACGGAGCAGGCGGAACCTCCGCCACTCGTCGGGAGGGATCTCGCCGCGCTCGAACTTGTCGAGCATCTGGACGAACGAATCGATGTCCGCCGTGTCAGCAAAAGATAGCCGACTGCGTCCGTAGGTGCGGGGGTCGTCTAAAACAGCCATTGCTCTTATCCCAGCGACGCAGACGTACGAGCCGTGTTCGGCTCGCGTTCCTGCGCCGCGATGATGGCGGCAAGCGCAGCCACAGCGCCCACCACGATGATGCCTGGCAGATTTTCGTGATCCTCGATTGCCGCCGACCGAACCGCATCGAGCGTGCCGTGCCAGGACTGCTCTCCCTCATGGGAGATTCCAATCAGGACGGCGGCCGGCGTCTGCGGCGCCCAGCCGGCAGCGAGCAACTCGTCCGCTATTGCTGTGCGGTTTGCCAATCCCATCAGCACCACGATAGTTGCGCTCGCTGGCGCCAGCGATCGCAGAACCGGGACATACGCCGACTCGGCATGCCCCGAAACGACCACAAACGCCGACGCGAGACCGCGATGTGTGAGCGGGATTCCGGAGAGCAGCGGCGCCGCTATGGCGCTGGAGATTCCGGGGACAATCTCGCATTCAACCCCGGCGGCGGCCAGCGCGAGCGCTTCCTCGCCACCACGCCCGAACACGAACGGATCGCCGCACTTCAACCGCACGACCTGATGGCCACGGCGCGCTTCCCGAATCATGAGCCGATTGATCGCGTGCTGCGTAATGGCAGGACGGCCGGCGCGCTTGCCAACAAAGAACCGGCGCGCGCGTGGGGCAAACTGCAGCGTCCCTGGATCGATCAACGCGTCATACAACACGAGATCGGCCGCTTCGAGCCGCTTGATCGCCTTGAGCGTCAGAAGTTCGGGATCTCCCGGTCCGGCGCCGACCAGTGATACGCGGCCAGTCATTTCACCAGCTCCGGGTCGCGAACCGCCGCACCATCGCTGGCGGGCTTTGGCGCGCGTGACTCGTACAGCGCATTCAGTGCGTCAAGAAGCTGCGGACGTCGCGCTTCCATCGGGACACCGCGTGCCCGCCACGACTGACGAATCTCGCGTGCACATGCGTTCCACTGACTCAGCGTCAGATCATCGGGCAGCATGTGATCGAGCGCTTCCCGAAGGAGTCCCGCGAGGGCCGGTGCCGCACCGTCGGTGGAGATGGCCAGGGTGACACCCGGGCGCCGGACCACGCCGCCCAGATACACGGTCGCGTTGCCAGGATCGTCGACCGCGTTGACGAACACCTGGCGCCGCTCCGCTTCTTCCGCAACCGATCGATTGACGACGGGTGGAGCCGCAGCGACAACGAACCAGGCCCCGTCAAGATCAGCGGGCTCGAACGCTCTCTGAATGACATCGACGCCACTCGAGCGGATCGCATCGCACACGTCGGGCGCGACGACCACGACATGGGCGCCGGCTACCTGCAGAGCCGCGAGCTTCGAGGCGGCGACCGGCCCACCGCCGACCACCAGCACACGGCGGCCCTGCAACTTCAGGAACGCGGGAAACAACGCGATGACGACATCTCCTTCAACTCAGTTACCAGTTCCCAGTTCCAGCAGCGTCGTTACTGGAAACTGGCAACTGGAGACTGGCAACTTCCTAAAGCAAAAAAGCCCGGGAGGTTTTGGCCTCCCGGGCTTCGGTTACATCTCGTTGCGTTGGACGGCTGTTCAGGACATCAACGCGTGGACCGAAGGCAGGGAAGGCCTACGAGCTGCATACAGCAGCAACAATTACAGGCGCAGGTGTTCCCTGAGAACATTCGGTCAGTTATAACGTTCAGTCGTCCGTAAAGTCAAGCTGCGCACCAGCATATGGCCTTTTCAGGCCGGAATGGCCAAATCGAGCCGCCTGCGAATTTGATCGTAGTCGTTCGGTAATTCAATAGGGCGATTGGCCTGAGTCGCGGCGATGCCAGCGAGCTTTCCGGCATGATAGTCGGCCTTGAAATCGGTGAATTTCAGGCCACTGGCGGTCGAAATGACCACCACCCGCTCGTCCCGCTTGATTTCGCCGCGCTTGGCCAGCTTGATCAGCGCCGCCAGGGCGACCCCGGTGTGCGGGCATGCGAACATGCCGGTACGGTCCGCTCGGGCCACCGCGTCGGCGAGTTCTTGTTCGCTCGCCTGCTCCACCAATCCGTTACAACGTTGGAGCGCCGCGATGGCTTTCTGGATCGAAACCGGATTGCCAATCTGTATTGCCGACGCCATCGTGGGTTTGGCGACGACTGGCTCGAACCGCCAGCCGTTTCGTGACGCGAGATACAACGGGTTTGCGGCCTCCGCCTGCGCAGCGATCAGCCGCGGGATGCGAGCGACCAGACCGAGATCGCGCATCATTTCGAAACCGGCCGCAAACGCCCCGATGTTGCCGAGATTACCGCTGGGGACCACCACGACATCGGGGACCTGCCAATCGAACTGCTGGGCGATCTCGATTGAGGCGGTCTTCTGCCCTTCGAGCCGCAGGCTGTTCATCGAGTTCGCCAGGTAAAGCCCTTCCTCTTCGGCGAGCTTCTTGATGATCGCCATGCAGCCGTCGAAGTCCGTGTCGATCGACAGGACAGTCGCGCCATTGGCGAGCGGTTGCACGAGTTGCGCGACGGTGACTTTGCCGCGAGGCAGTACCACGATTGCTGGAATGCCTGCCGCCGCCGCGTACGCGGCCAGTGAGGCTGACGTGTCGCCGGTCGAGGCGCACCCGACGGCACGGATCTGCCGGCCTTTCGCCATCATCTGCCGCACCATTGACACGAGCACGGTCATCCCAAGATCTTTGAAGGATCCGGTGTGCGAGTTGCCGCACAACTTCACCCAGACTTCATCGATTCCAATGCTTCGTCCGAAGGCCTCGGCAAGAAACAGGTTCGTGCCTCCCTCGTCCATCGAGACGACGTTGTCGTCCTCGATTTGCGGGCAGACCCACTCCTTCTTCCCCCAGACGCTCGACCCGTATGGCCACGTCGTTCGCTTGTACCGCTCGTCGAACAAGCGCATCCACGCGGCCGCGCTTCGATCGCGGAGGGCGTCGAGATCGTGCGCGACCTCGAGGAGGCCTCCGCAGGTCGGACACCGATAGATGATCGTGTCGAGCGCGTACGACCCAAGACATCCGGCGATGCAACGAAAAGCAGCCCGGTAACTCACGCGAGCACCCCTGTGGAGACAGCCGACAATACGGGAAGCGCGACCGGCGCTTCCCCGTGAAACTCGAAGGTTGAGAGATCGTTCATCGCGCGCTCAATCGATGAAACCGGCGACGGCTCGAGGCTGACGACAAACGGCCGGCGTCCGATTGGAAAACCCGGCTCCTGCAGGATGGCGTCGATGTTGATCGAATGACGAGCGAACGCCGATGCGAGCGACGCGATGATGCCAGGCCGATCGGCAACCGTGAACCGTACATAGTATGCGCTCGTGAAGTCCGGCGATACCTCCGCGTGCGCCACGCTCACGCGGGCCGCCAGTGGGACCTCGTCTTTGGCGATAGCCAGCAAGTCCGAGACGACCGCGACGGCAGTTGGTTCGCCTCCCGCGCCTCGGCCACCAAACGTCGTTTCTCCACCGAATCGCCCCTGCAACGTCACGATGTTTTCGCTTCCGCGCACGCGGGCGAGCGGCGACTCCAGCGGCACGAGGGCCGGTCCGACACCGGCGCGAACCACGCCTGAGTCGCGTGTCCGCTCCGCCCAGGCGACCTGCCGAATGGTACACCCCATCTGACGTGCATACACGAAATCCACCGCGTCAATTTCATCGATGCCGCGCGTCTTGATCGCGTCCGGCGCGACGTGGACTGCCAGAGCAATCTGCGTCAGGATCGCGAGCTTCGCTTGCGCGTCGCTGCCATGGATATCCTGCGACGGATCGGCCTCGGCCAGTCCGAGCGTCTGCGCTTCAGCCAACGCCTCACGGAACGGCAGGCGATCGCGTTCCATGCGGCTGAGGATGTAGTTGCAGGTGCCGTTCAGGATGCCGGTGACTCGTGTCAGGCTGTCTCCCGCGAGCCCATGCTCAATGGCGCGTACCACTGGCACCCCGCCGGCAACCGCTGCTTCGAATCTCAGATGCCGACCCAGTCGCGATGCCTCGGCGAGCAGCTCGGGGCCGCGATGCGCGATCACCTGTTTGTTTGCGGTCACCACCGACTTGCCAGCCTGCAACGCTTTGCGGATCCAACACTCGGCTGGTGAACGGCCGCCGATTAACTCGACGAACACATCGACGTCGTCTCCAAGCGCGTCATCGAGCGACTCGGTCCAGCGAACGCTGGCGTCGATCCAGTCCACCCGCTTGCGCTCGATGCCGCGATTCAGGATCGCTGTCAGGCGCAACTCGGGATGCGCGAGTTCCTGCAGCAGCCGGGCGACGGAACGTCCCACTGTTCCGAAGCCGGCGATCGCCACACGGGTCGGTTTGTCAACGCGCGCCATAAGTCACCCTGCTCAAAAAAAAACCCGCCGGCTCTCTCGAGCCGGCGGGTTGGTTGTGCGCGATTTCCTCTGAACTCAGACTGCGTTCGCCAACCGACCACCGGCATGGAGCATTCGCGTCATGCGAATTCGCATGCACATCGAGCACGTCATGGTGATGGTCGCGAACATGAGTTCCAAAGGGCGAGTATAGAAGTGGTGCAATCTCAAGGTCAAGTCAGCATCGTTCACGCCACCGACCGAGACGTCCCGACGGTTACCTCGATCGCTCTTCGTTTTCTTCGACGCAACCGTGAGTCCGGCAGCTCGACCGGGGGGCTATTTAATTAGCATTACTTATGATGTTGAAAACATTATAAATTTGACTTTATCGGCGCCACCCGTCAGGATAAACCCATGCGCTTTCGCGTATTTGCCGTCGTCGGTGTCGTCGGCCGGATTATCGGCCGGCCGGAGACCGATCCAGGCGAGTGAACGGCGCCACAAACTCAAGAACAAGACACCCGGGGCCGTCACTCGAACCAGAGGCGACGGCCCTTTGTTTTAGGCCACGGAAGAACACGGATTACCACCGTTTGGGCCACGGAAGAACACGGACTAACACGGTCTAGGCCACGGAAGGACACGGATTACCGCGGTTTGGGCCACGCAAGAACACGGATTAACACGGAACCAGTGGGTTCGTCATAGCGAGGGGAAAGATCAGCGTGCGAGTCGCGTATCAAGGAGAACCGGGCGCCTTCAGTGAAGCGGCTGTGCTGCGGCTGCTGCCGGATGCGGAGCCGCGTCCCTACCCGACATTCGACGAAGTCTTTGACGCCGTGTCCAACGGGGCCGTCAATCTCGGCGTGGTGCCGATCGAAAACTCGATCGGCGGATCGATTCACCGCAATTACGACCTGCTGGTGCAGCGCGATCTCTCGATCGTCGGCGAAGTCCAGGTGCCTGTCGTGCACAATCTCCTGGCACTTCCCGGTGTGCGTCTCGAGGAAGTTCGCCGCGTGCTGTCGCACCCTCAGGCGCTGGCGCAATGCGCCGGATTCCTGCGGGGTCTCGAACACGTCGAAGCGATTGCCACCTACGACACGGCGGGCAGCGCGAAGATGGTGCGCGACGAGCAGCGTCGCGACACCGCCGCGATCGCGTCCGAACGTGCGGGCGGCCTTTTCGGGCTGGAATCGTTGCGCGCCGGCATTCAGGACTACGACGACAACATCACACGCTTTCTCGCCATCTCTCGCCAGCGGGTGCCGCTCGGTACGCCGGACAAGACCAGCCTGGTCTTCACATTGAAGAGCGCTCCGGGGGCGTTGTTCAAAGCATTGAGCGTCTTTGCGCTGCGCGACATCGATCTCTCCAAGCTCGAGTCGCGTCCCGTGCCTGGCCGTCCGTGGGAATACCTGTTCTATCTCGACGTCGCCGCCGCGCGCGAGGATCTGCAGTGTGCGCGCGCCATGGTGCACCTCGCGGAATTTGCTCCATCACTTCGCACCCTGGGGTCCTATCCGCGGTGGCGCGAACCGGAGCCGACACCGGAAGACGTCCGCGCACAGGAAGGAGGGCGCCGTGGCTGACGATGGCGCCCGACCGTTGAAGTGGCAGAGCGGCGGAATCACTGATGGTCCGAGTCGCGCGCCCGCCCGGGCGATGCTGCATGCATCCGGATTCAGTGCGTCGGACTTGAATCGGCCTCTGATCGGTGTCGCGAACACCTGGATCGAGATCGGCCCGTGTAACTATCACCTCCGAGATCTCGCCGCGTCGGTGAAGAGCGGCATCCGCGCCGCCGGCGGGACCCCGATGGAATTCAACACGGTCTCGATTTCCGACGGGATCACGATGGGCTCGGCCGGGATGCGGACGTCGCTGGTGAGCCGTGAAGTGATCGCCGACTCAATCGAACTCGTGGCTCGCGGCAATCTCTTCGACGCCATCGTCATCCTCGTCGGCTGCGACAAGACCATCCCCGGCGGAGCGATGGCGCTCGCGCGACTCAATATCCCCGGGTTGATTCTGTACGGTGGGTCGATTGCGCCGGGTCGGTTCGCCGGTCACGACGTCACGATCCAGGACGTGTTCGAGGCCGTTGGTGCCCACGCCGCCGGACGGATGACCGATGCCGATCTTCGCGACATCGAGACGCACGCATGCCCTGGCGCAGGGGCGTGCGGGGGTCAGTTCACCGCAAACACGATGGCGACCGCGTGTGAGTTCCTCGGACTCGCACCGATGGGAAGCGGCGACGTGCCGGCCGTCGATGCGACGAAAAATTCCGTCGCAGAACGTGCGGGCACCCTGGTGATGGACGTCTTGAAACGCGGCGTCCGCCCGTCACAGATCGTGACGCGTGAATCACTCGAGAACGCGATCGCCGCAGTCGCGGCGACCGGCGGATCGACCAATGCGGTTCTTCACCTGCTGGCGATCGCGCGCGAAGCCGGCGTCAAGCTGGCACTCGAGGATTTCGATCGGATCAGCGCGCGGGTGCCGTTGCTGGCGGACCTGAAACCGGGAGGACGGTTCGTCGCCGTCGATCTTCACCGCGCCGGCGGTACGCGTCTCGTGGCGCAGCGCCTCCAGGCGGCGGGAGCGCTGCACGCCAGCGCGATGACCGTGACCGGGAAGACGATCGGCGACGAGGCGGCGCAGGCCAAGGAAACACCGGGACAAGAAGTCGTGCGCCCCGTGTCGTCGCCGCTGAAACCGACCGGCGGTCTCGTCATTCTCCGCGGCAACCTCGCGCCCGATGGCTGCGTGGTCAAGGTGGCGGGACACGACTTCGGGGTCCACCGCGGGCCCGCGCGTGTCTTCGAAGGCGAAGAGGCCGCCTTCGCAGCGGTGCAGGCTGGCCGCATCACAGCCGGGGACGTGGTCGTCATTCGGCACGAAGGTCCGAAAGGCGGACCCGGCATGCGCGAAATGCTGGGTGTCACCGGCGCCATCGTCGGTGCCGGCCTCGGCGAGTCAGTCGCGCTCGTGACCGACGGCCGCTTCTCCGGGGCCACGCATGGACTGATGGCCGGCCATGTTGCCCCTGAGGCTGCCGCGGGCGGGCCAATCGCGGCCGTTGGCGAAGGCGACATCATCACGCTCGATCTGCCGGCCAGGACGATTCACGTCGATATTTCAGATAGCGAAATGGCCGAGCGGCTACGTCAATACCGACCGCAGCCACCGCGCTTCACGACGGGTGTGATGGCGAAATACGCGCGACTGGTTTCGTCAGCGGCCGAAGGGGCCGTAACGAATGCGCAATAACCTGAGAAGCATATGAAACTAACTGGCGCACAGATTCTCTGGGAATGCCTGGTACGCGAAGGCGTGACGGATATCTTCGGATATCCCGGCGGCGCGATCCTGCCGGCGTACGACGCGATGCTGGACTATCCAATCCGCCATGTGCTCGTTCGGCACGAGCAAGGGGCGACGCACATGGCCGACGGCTACGCGCGCGCGAGTGGCGGCGTCGGCGTCGCGATTGCGACGTCGGGCCCCGGCGCGACCAACATGGTCACCGGTATTGCCACCGCGATGCTCGACTCCTCGCCCATCGTCTGCATCACCGGACAAGTCGGCAGCCGCTTGATTGGCAGCGACGCGTTCCAGGAAATCGACATCACCGGCATCACGCTTCCCGTGACGAAGCACAACTATCTGGTGACGCGCGCCGACGATATCGCGAAGGCTGTGCGCCAAGCGTTCGTCATCGCGAAGTCCGGCAGGCCTGGCCCGGTCCTCATCGACATCACCAAGGATGCACAGCAGTCGTCGTGCGAGTTCGACTGGGAGGCCGCCGCACCGTCGGTGCCAGGATGGCGGTCCGCTCCTGAATCTCCCGACACATCATTCGCGCACGCCGCAGCGATCCTCAACGCAGCCGAGCGGCCGGTCATTCTCGCAGGACATGGCGTGATGATCTCCGGCGCCATGGACGAACTGCGGACGCTCGCTGAACGCGCGCAGATTCCTGTTGCCATGACGCTGCTCGGAATCGGCGGCATGCCAGCCTCGCATCAGCTCAACATCGGCATGATGGGCATGCACGGCGAAGCGTGGGTCAATCACGCAATCCAGGAGGCCGATCTCTTGATCGCTGCGGGTATGCGCTTCGACGACCGGGTCACCGGTAACCTCAAGACCTACGCACCACACGCGAAGAAGATTCACATCGAGATCGATCCGTCGGAAATCAACAAGAACGTGGCGGTGGACGCAGCACTGATCGGTGACCTACGAGCGGTCCTGAAACGGTGGCTGCCCTCGATCGCGCAGGGAAATCGCGAGAAGTGGATCGCACACATCAACAGTCTCAAGGGGGACTCCGCGGTGCGCGACATCCAGTCGCTCCCCGACGATGGGCATCTCTACGCGGCACATGTGATTAACGACCTCTGGCGGGCGACGCGGAGCACGGAGACGATCGTCGTCACCGACGTGGGTCAGCACCAGATGTGGGAAGCGCAGTACTACCACCATGAAGCCCCGCGATCACTGATCACATCCGGTGGACTCGGGACGATGGGATTCGCCGTTCCGGCAGCGATCGGTGCCAAGCGCGCGCGCCCGGATGCCGAGGTCTGGGCCATCGTCGGCGACGGTGGATTCCAGATGACGATGTGTGAGCTGGCGACCGCTGTCCAGGAAGGCATTGCCGTGAAAGTCGGCATCATCAACAACGGTTATCTCGGCATGGTCCGCCAGTGGCAGGAGTTCTTCTACGAGCGGCGCTACGCCGCTACTCCGCTCTCCGGGCCCGACTTCGTCAAGCTCGCCGAAGCGTTTGGTATTCGCGGCATCGGCGTCACCAAACGCGGCGAAGTCAACCCCGCGGTTGAAGAGGCACGCAATCACGCCGGTCCTGTGGTCGTCGACTTTCGAGTCGAACAGGAAGATACCGTCTATCCGATGGTGCCGGCCGGCGCCGATCTGCATGCGATGATCCGGCGACCGAACCCGATTGTCGAAACCGGCGCGGACGTGTAACGAGGGACGCAATGAAAATGCATATTTTCACCGTTTACGTCGAGGACCTGCCGGGCGTACTGAACCGCGTCGCGTCGCTCTTTCGCCGACGTAACTTCAACATCATTTCGCTTGCGGTCGGACACAGCGAGACGCCTGGCGTTTCGCGCATGACGATCGTCGTCCAGACGGATGCCGGCGAAGCGCAGCGCATTGCGGCGCACCTTTACAAGTTGATTAACGTGCTCCGTGTCGAGGACATCACCGACCGGCCTGCCGTCGTCCGCGATCTCGCATTGATCAAGGTGAGCGCGGATCGTGAACATCGTCCACCGCTCATGCAGCTCGCGGAAGTCTTCGGCGCTCGCGTCGTCGACGTCGCGCCGCAGTCAATCGTGATCGAGATGGCAGGATCGGAGGCCAAGATCGACGGCCTGCTCGAGGTTCTGCGACCCTATGGTGTACTCGAGATGGTTCGCACCGGCCGAGTCGCGATGTCGCGCGGTGTTGGCAATGGATCGCCAACAGCTGGACGCGGGCCTGCGGCAACGACTCCTGAGACTGAAACGGGTGTCTCGTATTCGGTCTAACAGTCGTTGAATCGCGACGACCGTTGACGCGCAATGCTTCTGACAAGACCGAGAAGCTAGAATCTAGAACCTGAAACTGCCACAATTCCTGATTTCCCGGAGGCTTCCCAGTGCCCAAGATTTATTACGACGCCGACGCCGACCTCGCGCTCATTCGCGGACGCAAGGTGGCCATCCTCGGCTACGGTTCGCAGGGGCACGCGCATGCGTTGAACCTGCGCGACAGTGGTGTAGACGTCCGCGTCGGGCTTCACGCAGCGAGCAAATCGCGTGCGAAAGCACAGGCGGACGGTCTTACCGTCAACGAGCCGGCGGCCGCGTGCGCGTGGGCCGACGTCATCATGGTGCTGGTGCCTGACACGGTTCAGGCGGCGCTCTACAAAGAGGCCATCCGTCCCAACCTGTCGGCAGGCAAGACGCTGATGTTCGCGCATGGATTCAACGTGCGATTCGGGACGCTGGACTTGCCGAAGGACATCGACGTCTCGATGATTGCACCGAAATCGCCGGGCCATCGCGTGCGCGAGTTGTATCAGGAAGGCGCCGGGACGCCTGCCCTCCTGGCCGTGCACCAGGACCCAAGCGGCAAGGCCAAGGACGTCGCGCTGTCGTATGGAAAGGCGATTGGCGTGGCCCGCGCCGGAATCATCGAGACGACCTTCGCAGAAGAAACCGAAACAGACCTGTTCGGAGAGCAGGCGGTTCTCTGCGGCGGTGTGAGCGCCCTCGTCAAAGCGGCATTCGACACACTGGTCGAAGCGGGGTATCAGCCGGAGATCGCCTACTTCGAGTGCATGCACGAATTGAAGCTGATTGTCGATCTCATGTATCAGGGTGGTCTGAACTACATGCGGTATTCGGTCAGCGACACCGCCGAGCACGGCGACTACACCGGCGGTCCGCGGATTATCACCGACGAGACGCGCAAGGAAATGCGCAAGATGCTGGCGGAGATCCAGGACGGAACCTACGCGAAGAACTGGATCGAAGAGGACCGCAAGGGTCGTCCCTGGTTCAACGCACAGCGTGAACGCGAGCAGAATCAGAAGCTCGAGGAAGTCGGCGCTCGGCTGCGCGACCTGATGCCGTTCTTGAAGCCGGTCAAGCACCGGCAACCGGCAGGGGTGTAGGCAGGAAGATCCCCCGACGATGGATCTGAGGCAGCTGGAGATTCTTCGCGCGATTGCGGAGAGCGGCTCATTTACCGCCGCCGGGGCGCGCCTGAACGTTTCGCAGTCGGCGATCAGCCGTCAGATCCTGCTGCTCGAGGAGGAATTCAAGGAACCGCTCTTCATCCGGTTCGGGCGGCGCATCCAGATCACGCCGACGGGCGAGGTGCTGCTTCAGTTGAGCCACCGCGTCTTTGCCGACATCCGCGACACGTCCGAGAGCATCCTCGACACCAAGAAGAAGCTCTCGGGCACGCTGCGGCTGGTCGGCGGCATGACGGTGTGCCTCTATGTCTTCCCTCCCCTGCTGAAAGAGTTCCGCCGGCGTCATCCCGACGTCGACATCAAAGTCATCACCGGAGGAACGCCGCGACTTCTCCGCAAACTTCGATCGGGGGCGGCTGACCTTGGTCTGTTGACGCTGCCGACCGACGACTCCGCCCTCGCGACAGTCCCGGTGATCCACGAGGAATTGCTGCTCGTCGCGCCGCCGGCCAATCGCCTGGTAAACGGCCGGGCCGTGCCGACCTCCACACTCGTGGGCCAACCGTTCATCCTGTTCGAGCAAGGGTCGAATACACGGCGGGTGCTTGACGAGTTCTTCGTTCGTGCCGACATCAAGCCGCGCGTGGTTGCCGAGACTGAGAACGTCGAGATTATCAAGTCGATGGTCGCGTCGGGATTGGGTGTGAGCATCGTGCCCTACCAGTCAGTGGCGCGGGAAATCCGTGGCGGCACGCTCTCGTTCGCGCGAATCGAAGGCCAGACGCTCGTGCGCGAGACCGGGTGGGTCCACCTCAAAGCCGATCGCGTGCCACGAATGGTTCGCGAAATGATGGACACACTGACGCGAATCCTTCCCCGCCTGCGGCTTGCTCCTCCCGGCGGACATCGGCGCGTCCACGGTCGGGACGCTGAGGCGGTCGCAGCCGACTGACCGATCGCCATGCGCCTCACCGAACGTGAAATCGACAAGCTGCTGATCTTTACCGCCGCCGACGTCGCGAGACGTCGGAAGGCGCGCGGTCTGAAACTGAATCATCCCGAGGCGGTTGCGCTCATCACCGCAGAAGTTCTCGAAGGCATCCGCGACGGCAGGACGGTCGCCGAGTTGATGACACTCGGCGCCCAGATCCTGACGCGCGACGACGTCATGGAAGGAATTCCGGAGATGATTCACGAGGTGCAGGTCGAGGGCACGTTTCCCGACGGCACGAAGCTCGTGACCGTTCACGATCCCATCCGCTGACCATGATTCCCGGCGAATACATCCTTCGCGACGAGCCGATCGAGCTCAACGCCGCCTCGACGCGCGTGCGTCTGCGCGTCGACAATCACGGCGATCGTCCGATCCAGGTGGGCTCACACACCCACTTCTTCGAGGTGAACAGGCACCTGCGATTCGATCGCCAAAAGGCCTACGGATGCAGGCTCGACATCCCGGCGGGAACGGCGCTTCGCTTTGAGCCCGGCGAAGGACGAGAGATCGACCTCGTACCACTCGGTGGACGGCGGATCGCATTCGGCATGAACGCGCTCGTCAACGGTTCGTTGGACAAGGATCCGGAAGGCGTTTTCAAACGCGCATCCGAACTCGGATTCACGAGGGACCGAAAGTGAAGATCGCTCGGCGCACCTATGCCGACTTGTACGGACCGACGGTCGGCGATCGGGTCCGGCTCGGCGACACGGACCTGTTGATCGAGATCGAGAAGGACTTTGCGCGTTACGGCGAGGAGGTGGTCTTCGGGGGTGGCAAAGTCATCCGTGACGGACAGGGTCAGTCGCAAGCCAGCCGTTCATCGGGCGCTCCCGATCTCGTCATCACCAACGCCGTTTTGCTCGACCACTGGGGTATCGTCAAGGCCGACGTCGGGATTCGTGACGGGCGCATTGCCGCGATCGGAAAGGCGGGCAATCCTGACATCCAGGACGATGTGACGCCGGGGCTTGAAGTCGGCCCATCGACCGAGATCATCGCCGGCGAGCATCGCATCCTGACCGCAGGCGGCATCGATACACACATCCACTTCATCAGCCCGCAGCAGGCCTGGGAGGCTCTTTACAGCGGCGTCACCACGATGATCGGCGGCGGAACCGGACCTGCAGATGGCACACGGGCGACGACGTGTACTCCCGGAGAGTGGAATATCCATCGCATGCTCGAGGCCGCCGAAGGCCTCCCGCTCAACTTCGGATTTCTCGGCAAGGGGAACGCCACTCGGCCCGAAGCACTCGTCGAGCAGATTGAAGCCGGCGCGATCGGCTTGAAGCTCCACGAGGATTGGGGAACCACGCCGGCCGCCATCGACACGGCCCTCTCAGTCGCTGACGAGCACGACGTGCAGATCGCGATTCATACCGACACGCTGAACGAGTCAGGATTCGTCGAGGACACGATAGCGGCGTTCAAAGGGCGTACGATTCATACCTACCACAGCGAGGGAGCGGGTGGCGGCCACGCACCGGACATCCTGAAGGTGTGCGCGCACCCGAACGTGCTTCCGTCGAGCACGAACCCGACGATGCCGTATACGGCGAATACCCTCGATGAGCATCTCGACATGCTGATGGTGTGCCACCACCTCAATTCGCAGGTGCCCGAAGATGTCGCCTTCGCTGAATCGCGCATCCGCCCTGAGACGATGGCGGCTGAAGACGTGCTCCACGATCTCGGCGCGATCAGCATGATGTCGTCGGATTCTCAGGCGATGGGGCGGGTCGGCGAAGTGATCACCCGGACCTGGCAGACCGCGCATGTGATGAAGGGCACTCGCGGCTCTCTTCCGGGAGACTCGTCGAGTCAGCACGACAACCTGCGGGCGCGCCGTTATGTCGCGAAGTACACGATCAATCCGGCAGTCGCGCACGGGATTTCGGATCATGTCGGCTCGATCGAGGTCGGCAAACGTGCCGATCTCACCTTGTGGTCGCCGGCGTTCTTTGGTGTGAAACCCGATCTGATTCTCGTCGGCGGTTTCATTGTCGCCGCACTCATGGGCGATCCGAACGCGTCTATTCCTACACCCGAACCGGTCAGATACCGTCCCATGTTTGGCGCCTTCGGTCTGGCGCGCAATTCGCTGGCCGCGACATTCGTGTCCCGCGCCGCGCTCGATCGCAAACGGCTGCCGCCGTCATTGCGGCGAACTGTTTTACCGGTGCGCAACACACGCCGGATCGGCAAACGGGACATGATCCTGAACGACTCGATGCCCTCGATTGAGATCGATCCGGAACGCTATACCGTCTCGATCGACGGCGAGCGGATTGAGCCACGACCGGCGACCTCCTTGCCGCTCGCGCAGCGATACTTTCTTTTCTGACTCTTGACCATGCCGTCTTCATCGTCGCCAATTCCAGTGCGCGTCCTCCATCCCCATGGTGAGCCGCCGGCCGGCTTGCCGATCGTCGAGCTGCCGATGAGCGCGGTCGATCGACGTCGAGTGCGACGTCTCGTCGAAGCGCCGGATGGTGTGGTGTTCGCGCTCGAATTGCCTACCGGCACGGTTCTTCATCCCGGACAACTTCTTCACCACGACGCCGAAGCTGCCTATATCGTCAGCGCTGCGGACGAGGATGTGCTCGTCGTCCATCCGCGCGACCTCGCTGAAGCGGCACGCATTGGTCATCTCGTCGGCAACATGCATCGCGATCTTCATGCGAGCGGAAACGAGATTGTGGCGCTCGCAGACGATGTGCTGGCCGACAGACTCGGGCGCGCGGGAGTGAGTTTCGAGCGAGCCCTCCGTCCGTTCCACGGACGTGCCCCTGGAGAGCACTCGCACTGATGTCTCGAGACGTGCGCCTCCTTCGGCTGTTTCAGCTGTTCGACTCGCAGTTTCCGGTTGGTGCGTTTGCGCATTCAGGAGGACTGGAAACGTACGGCCAGGCTGGAGCCGGTTTGCCACAACTTCGAGAGTTGCTCGCAGTGCAGATTCGTCACGGATGGGGACGCGCCGAACTGGCAGCGGCGTCGCTCGCGTGGACAGCAGCGGACCAGTCTGATGCGGGCCCGCGACTGTCGCGCCTCGCCTTGCTCGTCAGCGCGCACAAAACGATTCCGTCGATTCACGAAACAAGCGTGCGCCTGGGACGACGGACGCTGGGATTGTTGGCGAGGCTGTATCCCGAACTCAGATCGCTGGTTGCGATCGACCCGCCGCATCATGCCATTGTGCTTGGCGCGGCCGGGCGGGCACTGGCTTTGCCCTTGCGTGAGCTGCTCGTCGCTTACGCGCACAGCCTGATCGCGGCATCGGTGGCAACTGCGACACGCTGTATGGCAGTAAGTCCAGCGCAAGGGCAAGCGTTGATCGTGGAATTTCAGCCTGCCCTTGCGGCGGCCGTAACGCGAGCAGTCGAGGCAACCGAGGATGATTTGTTCACATGTACGCCAGCGTTGGATATTCGCTGTTACCAACAGGCGAGTTTGACGACGCGGTTATTTCAGTCGTGACGAGCTTTCACTGTCACGCTGAACCGTACCCACGGTACACGTCGAAGATACGAAGGTACGAAGATACGAAGCTGCAGTACGCGTCCGCCGCCGCCCGCCTACCGTAGCCTGCGGCCGGCGTCCAGCGAGTGTGAGAACCACAGATACAAGCAGCACATGATCCCGAGCTGTTTGTATCTGTGATTCTCACACTCGCTGGCGCGCGAAGCGCGTGGCGGGCGGACGCCGCTGCGACGTGCCCGGCTGGCGCATTAGCGCCAGCCGGGTTGCTTGTCCGGAGATTCTTTCTTCGCGTTCTTCGTTTCTTCGTTTCTTCGCGTAAAGCCGTCGGCCCGTGTCAGCGTGACCGTGAATGAGTCGCTTAGCGAGACACATATGAGCGTAACGATCGGTGTCGGTGGACCTGTCGGATCCGGCAAAACTGCGTTACTCGATAGCCTGTGCAAACAACTGCGCGACAAGTACAGCCTTGCCGTCGTCACCAACGACATCTACACGCACGAGGACGCCGAGTTCCTGATGCGCTCAGGTGCGCTGCCGATCGAGCGAATTCGCGGCGTGCAGACTGGTGGCTGTCCGCATACCGCCATCCGCGAAGACACCTCGATCAATCACGAAGCACTGGACGAGATGCGCGCGAAGTTTCCCGAGGTCGAGATTGTGTTTCTCGAATCCGGCGGCGACAACCTGGCGGCGTCGTTCAGTCCGGAGCTTGTCGACGTCAGCATCTACGTCATCGACGTAGCCGGAGGGGATAAAGTGCCGCGCAAGGGAGGCCCCGGTGTGACCCGGAGCGATCTCCTCGTCATCAACAAGATCGATCTCGCACCAAACGTGGGCGCGGACCTGAACGTTATGGCCCGCGATGCTGCCGCGGTTCGCGCGGGCAAGCCGGTGATCTTCACGAATCTGAAACGCGGCGAAGGTCTGAACGACGTCATCGAGTGGATTCGCCGGCAGGTTCTGTTCGAGGCCGCGTGATTACCGCTGAGCGGCCGCCGGCCGCTCGCCTGAACGGACGGATCGAGCTCGTGTTCAAATCGAATGGCCGCGGCACGTCACTCGCGCGCTCGCACGTTGCCGCACCACTCAAAATTGTGAGGCCGTTCGCCCTCAATGACGGGCGCGCGCTCGTTCAAGTTTTGACACTGGGACCAGGATTGTGCGGCGGCGATTGCTGCACGCTCGACGTCACCGTCGAACCCGGCGCACGCGCCGTCGTCATCATGCAAACGGCTTCACGGATCCTCGGCATGTCCGATGGTGCATCTGCGACTCAGCGCGTGAATCTCGTCGTCGGGACCGGCGCGCAGCTCGAGTACTACCCCGGACTCACGATTCCATTTGCGGGTAGCTGCCTGAAGCAGAGTGTCACCGCCAGGGCAGATCGCGATTCACGCCTCGGCATCCTCGAGACATGGGCGATGGGACGCACCTCGAGAGGCGAATACCTCCGATTTCGCCATCTCTCGAGCCGGACTATCGTTTCGATCGACGATCGTCCGGTCTTTGCCGATGCGCTGGAGATAGAGCCGGCACTGACGAATGCCGCCGCGACTGGCTGTCTCGAGAATCACCACTACGTCGCGTCGGGCTTCTGGCATGGCGTGCCCGACGACGCGCCAATCACCCCACCATCATCAGGCGCGCTATTGGCCTTCGATCGGTCCTCGTCACGCGAGCAAGTTTTCCTGCGCGCTCTCGCCGACGATGGCTATGAAATCGCGACGACGCTGCAGTCGGCAGCCGACGCAATTGGCCTGGCGTGGGGATGTGAACCGATACCTTTGAAGCGGTTTGTCTCTTAGGGCTGCTTAATCTCAGGCAAATCGTACCCCGCCAATTTGCGAATCCAGACGTTCCGATACCGCACCGGGTGCGAGTGATCCTGCAATGTCAGCGGCAGCTCTGGATCGTGAGGCGTATACGCGTGTTGGGTGCTGGTCGCTGACGTCGAGCCCATCACCGGCCGTCGATGCTGCACTAGGACGCCGTTCCAGAACACAGTGACGTACGCCGGCGCAACCAGGGTTGTCCCGTTGAACTTCGGTGCTTCAAACACGATGTCGTAGGTCTGCCACTCACCTGGCTTCCGGGCAGCGTTCACCAGGGGCGGATATTCGCCATATATCGAGGCGGCCTGGCCGTCAGCGTAGGTGACGTTTTCATATGAATCCAGGACCTGAACTTCGTAGCGGCCCATGAAAATGACGCCGCTGTTGCCGCGGTCCTGGCTGAATCCGCGCGCAGAAGCGGGCGTCGCGAATTCGACATGCAGCTGGACGTCACCAAACTTCTCGCGGGTCACAATCGATCCGGATCCAGCCCCGGTCTCGAAGTAGCCGTCCTTGACTGGCCACGATGCGTCCGACAGTTGACCCTGTTTCGAGTGGGCCCACTTCGACAGGTCTTTGCCGTCGAATAACACGAGTGCGTCCGATGGCGCCGCGCCGGGTGCGCCTCCAGGAGTAATCACCCGCGGATGCGGACGCGCGGCATCATGAATGCGCCACGGCGTGCCTGGAATTTCCGCGAGTTTGGTGAATCCGATGACGGCGTTATTCGCGTCGCGCACTGCGCCGGTATCGGGCTGATTGCCGCGGCGGCCGGCGGGTTGCTGCGCGGGTGCCGTTTGCGCTGGCGGATTCTGTGCCGGGGTCTGTACCTGCTGCGCATCGAGCACAGCGCCGACGGCAAGAGCGATTGCCGTCCCACCGAGCGCGCCGCACCACCGCCCAAACGTCTGCCGCGTGACGACGAACCTCATAAATCCAGCCTCCTTCAAGAAAGATTATCGCGCAGGCCATTGCCAGGAAACGGTCGGGGCGTCCTCCCCTGCAACGATCGTCTCGCTGAAGCGTTTCTCCAGCATGATCGAATGGCATTCGGGCAGCACTTGCAGTCCATCAATCAACGCCGGCGCATGAGACACCACGACGACTTGCGAGCGCTCCGCGGTGGCGGCGATCAGACGACCAAGTGCTGGCAGCAGGTCCGGGTGCAGACTCGTTTCCGGTTCATTCAGCACCAGCAAACCGGGAGGCCGAGGAGTCAGAAGCGCGGCGATCCACAGGAGGTAACGAAGCGTCCCGTCGGATAACTCTGCGGCTCTCAACGATCGCAATAAGCCATGCTGCTTCATCTGAACGTCGAACCATCCGCTTTCGTAGGTCACGCTGACCCCGGCTCCAGGAAATGCATCATCGATGGCGCGATCGAGTGCCGCTGAATCACCAATCTGACGGATGGTCTGTAGCGCCGCAGCGAGGTCGGAGCCGTCATGACTCAACACGGGTGTATGGGTGCCAATCTGCGGCACACGGGCAGGCGCCGCAGCGTCGGTCCGGAAATGATCGTAGAACCGCCACGAGCGCATCTCTTCACGGAGCATCAGCAGCTCCGGCGTGTGTCGTGGATCGGCGCAGTGGGTCATCATGCTGTCGAAGGTCGCGAGCTGGTGCGTGATGATTGTCCACTCGCCTTTCGTTTCTGGCGTCTTCACGACGGGGCCACGTCGGTCGACGAGGATCGCCGACGGCCGCAGTTTCTGTCCCGACCACACACATTCGCGCTTGATTTCCGGATCGTGGCTGAATGCATTGACCGGCGGCGGTGGAAGCCCGAGATCGATCGCGTAGCTGAAATCCTCGCCGGCGAATCCTAATCGCAGGCTGACCGGCTTGGTCCGCGGCGTGCCTTCGACCGGATGATCGCCGCGCAGGACCGACCGGGAGAACGATTCAGGGCCGGCCCACAGCGTCGACTGCAGGCCGCCTTCCCGCGCCAGCGACGGAATGATGCGCCCCTGCGCGATCTCAGCGAGCAGGCGCAGCGCGCGATAGAGGTTGGACTTGCCGCTGCCATTTGGTCCGGTCACCAGGTTCAGTCGATCGAGCGGGATCACCAGATCGCGAAGAGATCGATACCCAGAAACGGCGAGCGCGCTCAGCATGTCTAAAAAAGCGAACGGCCCCGACAGGGGCCGTTCGAGAGATCACTTGCAGGATAATGGGCGCTAGTGGATTCGAACCACTGACCCCCGCCGTGTGAAGGCGATGCTCTACCGCTGAGCCAAGCGCCCAACTGAAGGAAGTTTGTAGTCTATCGCAGTTTCTACGATCCTGCCTTCGACTTCTTTGCCTGGGCCAGCAGCATCGACAACAGCTTCGCGTACCGATCGTCGGCGTCCACAAATGCCTTGGTGTAGTCCGCCTCGGAGATTTTCGCTTTCTTCCAGTCGCCATCGAACGCAACTGATTTCTCGCCTTCGTCGAAACTGTCGGGCGCCGACGAATCGCCTGACAGCTTCGGCAGGAGACCATCCGCGCCCTGATCCATCACGAAGATCTTGCTGCCGCGGACGGATGCGGACTGAAGGTCGACGTACACCGCCTGATAATCCTTGGCGTTGATCCGATCGACGAGCAGCGGCGGTGCCGAGTACTTCGCGGAGACGACCAGGAGTTGCGTCTCTGGAATGTACAGGGCGGCGATGAAGACGCCAGGATTGGACGGATCCGCCGTCGCAATCGCACCGAGTTTCGCCGCGTCGAGCGCCTGCACGAGCTCTTTGGCGATTGCCGTGGACTTTGAGTCGGCCGCCGCAGCCGGCACCGACACACTGGCGACCAATAATGCAAATGCGACCGGAACAATAGAAGGCCGACCGACACAGGACATGGTGGACCTCACTTTGGAGGATGTGGTGCCCACCTTGTAGCACGGCCTGAACGCCGCGTAAAGAACACTTTCACCCGATGAAGAGCGGATCTTCCTCTTCGGCGTGGCGGCCGTTGCGGGTGCCCAGTTCACGCATGCCGCGAAGGGCGGTCAGGGCGGCCTTGACGGCGGCGACGATGGCCAGTCCTTCGCGGGCCGGCGTAATGATCGCCTCCTGCAGGACGGTCGATGTCTCGTCGACCCGCTGCGACAGATCCGTAATCAACCGATCCACCTTCTGCGCCTGGGCCGTCGCGAGGGCGACGGTCTTCGATGCCTCCTCCGCGATGGACTGGGCCCGCGCCAGGAGCGGCTTCACTTCCTGGTGAACGGACTGGATGGCCTGCTGCGCCTGCCGTGTCAACCGAAGGGCCGCGATGATCGCGCCGACCTGCACCAACGCCATGACCAGCGTCGCCGCGGCAATCACGCCGAGGAAAAGGTCGGACAATCCGTCGTTCACAGAGTGTCTCCGGTCGGTCCGGCGGGCCGCCCCGCGGCGCTCCGGGCCTGTTCGTAGGCTTCGCGTCCGCGGTCGATGGCCGACGAAATGTTTTCCCGCTGCCGGTTCACGAATTCGCGACCCTCCCGCGCCGCCTCGCTCGCTCGCTGACGCCCTTCTCGAGCCTTTTCCGCGAGCGCCCGGCGTGTCTCTTCGCCAGTCGCCGGAGCCATCAATAAGGCAACCGCTGCGCCGGTCACCGCGCCGAGCACGAACGCCACGATGACCGTTCCGGCCGCGCCCCCATCGTCTCTCGCCATTAGTGCCTCCGAATCAGAAAATGCTCACACGAACATTGAGGTACTTTTTCGGATCCTTCCGGATGTCGCCAATGAGTCCCCTCAGTTCGTTCGCTGCGCCGTTCATGTTCTCATATAACTGCTTGTCCTGGAGAAATTGCCCGGCGGCCCCCCGTCCCTGCTCCAAGTCGGCGGCGAGCTTGTCAATCCGCGCCGCCACGGAATTGAAACGATCGTAAAGTTGCTGGTCCGTCAGCAGCTTTCCCGCCGTTCCCTCGCCGCGGGACAGTTTGCCGGTCACCTGATCGACGTTGGCGCTGGCTGAACTCAGCGACTTGGCCATCTGGTCGTCGTGCAGCAGTCGCCCGATGCTGCCCTCCCCGGCGTTAATCCGTCGAGTGATCTCCTGAAGATTGGCGACGGCCACGTTCGCCTGCTGGTACATCGCTGGATCGTTGACCAGCTTCCCAAGTGTTCCGCGGCCGCCATTGATCGCAGTCGTGACCGCCTCGGCTGATGCAATCAGCTCGTTCATTTCGCGATACAACTGATCGTCGGTAAAAAGCTTACCCATGGTGCCACGCCCCGCCCGGAGCTCTTTGATCAAAGCGGTCGTCTGTTCGAGCGTCTGGGTGGCGTTCTCGGCCGCCGCACTGAATTGTCCGGCGGATCGCTCGCTCTGAATGAAATCGCCGTCCTTGAGCGGTGTACCGGCCGAGGCAGGGCTGATTTCGATCGTCGGTTCACCGAGAAGGCTCAGCGATCCGATCGAGGCCCGTGACTGATCGGTAATCCGGCTCTGCTGTTCCTCGTTCACTTCGACTGCGACCTGGACCTCGGCGCCGACGAATTCAATGTTGGTGACCTTTCCGACCTCGACCCCCGCGACCCGCACGATCGCTCCAGACTTCAGCCCCTGCACGTTGGCGAACTTCGTTTTCAGCTCGTATCGCTGCCAGGAGAATCCTCCCTGTCCGCCGACCGCGATGATGAAAATGATGGCCAGTGCAATCGCGACGACGGCGACGATTCCAATCTTCAACTGGGCCCAGGCAAGCGATCGTGTTCTCGGCATGGATGTGACTTCCGCTCACGCAAGAAACGCTTCAACGTACGGATCGTTTGCCGCCATTTCCCGCAGCTCCGACGCGTTTCCTTCGAACGCGATGCCGCCATCCTTCAGCATGATGAACTCGGCTTCGTCGGCCTTCCGTGCGGGTGATTTTTCGAAAACGACCTCGCGCCCATTCTGGATCGCCATGTGCTCGGCGACATAGAACGCATCGCGCAACTGATGGGTGACGACAATCGAGCTGACCCCCTCGATGTCGCGCAGCTTGATGATTTCTTCGTCGATGCTCAGCGAGGTAATCGGATCGAGGCCGGTCGTCGGTTCGTCGTACAGCAGGATTCGCGGCTTCGCGGTCATCGCCCGGGCAATCGCGACGCGTCGCCGCTGTCCGCCGGAGAGCTCGGACGGCATGCGATCGATGAACTCGCCTAGCCGCACGAACCCGAGCACCTCCTGGACGCGGCGATTGACCTCGTCGAGCGGAATGGTCGACTCCTCGAACAACTTGTAGCCGACGTTTTCCCGGACCGTCAGTGAGTCGAACAGCGCGCCCTCCTGAAACACCATTCCGAGATCCGCGCGCACTTTCATCAGGTCGTCTTCCGTCATGTTGTCGACCTGCTCGCCGTTGACGAAGATCCGGCCGCCATCCGGCTTCAGCAGGCCGAGAATCAATCGCAGGATCGTCGACTTGCCAGCGCCGCTCGCGCCCAGGAAGATCTTCGTGTGGCCGGTTTGCAGTGTGAATGAGACGTCGCGCAGGATCTCCTTGTCGTCGAACGCGAGCGAGACGCGATCGAAGACGACAATCGGTCCGCCGTGGGCCATGGCGTCGTCGAGCAGCGGCGAACGGGAGGTTTGCTGAATCGCCATCAGTACATGAACGCAATGAGAAGCTTCGTCACCAGGAAATCGACTGCGATGACGGCCACCGATGCGGCCACGACCGCGTTGGTCGTCGATCGGCCGACTCCCTGCGTGCCGCCCCGCGTCCGCATGCCCACGTGACACCCGATGCTGGAGATCGTAAACCCGATGAAGAATGGCTTGATCAGCCCCATCCAGACATCCTGCACATACAGTCCCGCGACGACGCTGTTCCAATAGACGCTGGATGCGACCTGGAGTTGCGTCCTCGTCACAATCCATGCCCCGACCATGCCGATCCCGACCGACACGATGGTCAGCAGGGGCACCATGAAGAAGCCGGCGAGCACTCTCGGAAGCACCAGCTTGCGCAGCGGATCGGTGCCCAGCGCGCGCAAAGCGGCAATCTGCTCGGTCACCATCATCGAACCGAGTTCGGCGGCAATTCCCGAACCGACGCGACCGGCGACCATCAGACCGGTCAACACCGGACCCAGCTCCTTGACCATCGAGGCACTGACGAGTCGTCCGACCATCGACCGCGCGCCGAACTGATCCAGCGTGATCCCGGACTGCAAGGCCAGCACCATCCCGGTGAACATGCCGGTCAGCAGCACAACCGTCAGCGATCCCACGCCGATGACTTCAAATTGCTCGACAATGTCTCTGAAGTAAAAAGGGCGGGTGAACATGGCTCTCGTGACTTTTGCAATCAGGAGCACGTATTCCTGCACTTCAAGCAGCGCCGATTTCGTCCAGCTCTCGACCAGCGGTATCAACGGCGGCTCCCGGCCAAACCCAGTTCGCGAGTCCGCAGCTGCTTGATCCGATCGCGCAGTGCGGCAGCCTTCTCGAACTCGAGGTTCGCCGCAGCCGCTTTCATCTGTCCTTGCAACATCGTCACATGGGCTTCGAGTTCGCCGTGCGTCCGGAACACCTCTCCTTCTTGATCAGCAGGCACCGTGACGTAGTCCCGTTCGTACACGCTCGTCATCACATCGTCGATGCTCTTCACGATTGATGCCGGGGTGATTCCGTGTTCGCGGTTGTACTCCTCCTGGATCTTTCGTCGCCGTTCCGTTTCACTGATCGCCAGCTGCATCGAGTCGGTCATCTTGTCCGCATACATGATCGCCTTGCCGTTCACATTGCGAGCGGCACGGCCGACGGTCTGGATGAGAGAACCGCCGGAACGCAGAAAGCCTTCCTTGTCCGCGTCGAGAATTGCGACCAGTGACACTTCCGGCAGGTCGAGTCCCTCACGCAGCAGGTTGATCCCAACCAGGACGTCGAACTCACCGCGCCGCAGGTCCCGGAGGATCTGGATCCGCTCGAGCGTGTCGATATCGGAGTGCAGGTATCGCACTTTCACTCCGAGTTCCTGGTAATACTGCGTCAGGTCCTCGGCCATGCGCTTGGTCAGCGTCGTCACCAGCACTCGTTCGCGGCGGCCGACACGATCGCGGATTTCGGCGAGCAGATCGTCAACCTGGCCCCGCACCGGACGTACTTCGATGCCGGGATCGACCAGCCCTGTCGGACGGATGATCTGCTCGACAACGGCGCCGCCCGATCGGTGCAGCTCGTAAGGGCCGGGTGTCGCAGAGACGAACAGCAACTGGTTCGCGCGCCCTTCCCACTCCTCGAAGTTCAATGGCCGATTGTCGAGCGCCGATGGCAGCCGAAACCCATACGCGACGAGGACTTCCTTGCGCGAACGATCGCCGTGATACATGCCGCGAACCTGCGGAACCGACTGATGGCTTTCGTCGACGACGATCAGTGAATCAGGCGGCAGGTAATCGAGCAGCGTGGGCGGGGGTTCGCCCGGCTGGCGCCCGGTCAGATGACGCGCATAGTTCTCGATCCCATGGCAATACCCGATCTCCTTGATCATCTCGAGATCGAACATCGTCCTCTGATGCAGCCGATGCGCTTCGAGCACTTTGCCTTCCGACTCGAGCTTCGCTCGATACCAGTTGAGCTCCGCTTTGATGCTCTCAACCGCCGCCTTGGTGCGGTCGCGCGATGTGACGAAGTGCGTTTTCGGATAGATGGCAACCTTGTCGTGGCGCTTGAGCGTCTTGCCGGTCAGCGGGTCGAACGAGATCAGCTCGTCGACTTCGTCGCCGAATAATTCGATCCGGACTGCCGTGTCCTCGTACGACGGCAACACTTCGACGATGTCGCCGCGGACGCGGAACACGCCGCGGGTGAATTCGTGGTCGTTGCGCTCGTACTGGATCTCGACGAGTTTCCGGAGGATCTGGTCTCGATCGATCCGCTGCCCGCGCTCGAGCGGCAGCATCATGCCGTAATACGCTTCCGGTGACCCGAGGCCGTAGATGCACGACACGCTCGCGACGATGATCACGTCGCGCCGCTCGAACAACGACCGCGTCGCCGACAGGCGCATGCGATCGATCTCGTCGTTGATGATCGCTTCCTTCTCGATATACGAGTCGGTCGTGGGGACGTAGGCTTCCGGCTGGTAATAGTCGTAATAGCTGACGAAGTACTCGACCGCGTTCTCAGGAAAGAACCGGCGGAATTCCTGATACAGCTGTGCAGCCAGGGTTTTGTTGTGCGCCATCACGAGCGTCGGTCGATTCACTCGCGCAACGCACTGCGCCATCGTAAACGTCTTTCCCGACCCGGTGACACCGAGAAGAACCTGCGCAGAATCCCCGCGATTGAGCCCTTCGACAAGCTCGTCGATCGCGCGTGCCTGATCGCCGCGCAACTCGAAATCCGTCACCAGCTTGAACTGATCGTACTTGGACGCCATGGTGATCTGAAAAGCGTACCACAGGCCGGCGACTGGCGGCTGGCGATTGGCTGCTGGGGAGCGCCTGCGGCCCGAGCTCGATGCCGAAAACTACTTCTTCAACGGCGCGAAGTACCCGTCCCGCGTCCGCAACTTGACGCCTTTCAGGTCCGTTCGTTTGAGGTGGATTTCGACGTTCCGCCACGATCCGTCGGATCGATCGTCGGTCGAGGTGTAGCCGAGGCTGTATCGAGCGGCGATCTCCCGCTCGATCTTCTCGTACATCTTGTCAACTTCTTTCAGGCTGGTCGGAAAGAGCGCCAGGCCGCCAGTCATTGCGGCAAACCTCGTCAGCTCCATTCGCTGGTTCATGCGGCCGGAGCTCATTTGATGTTCAAGGTAGCCGACGACATAGACCGTGACGTCCGATGCACGCAGCAAATCGTTGACTTCGCTGATTGTCAACGTGCTCCGGGTATCTCCGCCGTCCGTGTACATGATCAGCACCTTCTGGCCCGTCTGGTCTGCGGTTCCACTCAGATAGACGGCCAGCGCGTCGTAGAGCGCCGTCATCCCATCCGCTTTGCGCTGGCGGATCCGTTCGATCAGGCGCGCGTACTCGCTGCCGGAGTAGGTGCCTTTCCTGACCTCCGTGTCAAAGTCCACGAGCGTGATGTCCTCAGCGTGATCCATCGCGTTCAGGAACTTGATCGCGGAAGTGCGGACGTCCTTGAGGTCCTCTTCCATGCTGCCGCTCGTGTCCAGCAGAAATCCGAGGTGCAGCGGAGGGCGCGCCGCCGGATCGCCGGCGGAGAAGAACTTGATCGCCTGCGGCTTGCCCGCTTCCTTGATTTCAAAGTCATCGGCGGTCAGCCCGGTGATCGGACTCCCCTGCTTGTCGGTGACGACGACGCCGAAGTGGACGAGATCGATCGCGGTGCGAAATGTCTGCTGAGCAGCGGCGCCAGTGACCGTCGCAGCGGCGAGAGCGAGAATCAACATCGCGCGAGACATGGCGAACCTCGAAGCGGGGACCTGAGCCTAGAACACCTTGTAGCCACTGACGCGAAGAACTTGCGTTCCGAGCGTTCCGCTGGAATTGACGCCGCGGAAGCCGTAGCCCCACTCGACGGCAACCAGCGTGCCGAAAAACGTCGGCACTTCGAGCGCGCCGCCGACGCCCGTGTAGTTTCTCAACCCGGAACCGAAGCCCGGATCGTGAACCGCGGCGGAGTCGAAGAAGCCATCCACCCGGATCAGCCGGCTGATCCCATATGCGACCGCGGTTCTGACGACGGCGCCGCGATCGTATCGGATGAGGGCCGACGGATAACCCCTCAGTCGATTGTCGAACGTGCCAAACGAGTAGCGACTGAACCGATCCAGGTCGTTGCCACCCATCCATGCCGCCTCGACGTGGGCAACCGCGCGCGGATTGATCACGTGTGCACGCGCGAGAGAGATCCCATACCGTTGGAACTGGCCCTGCGAGGGATCGTAGTTGCCCGATTCAGCCGGGCCCCAGACCCTCCATCCCGATCGTCGCGCCGGATTCCACCAGACTGATGTGTTCCATCCCGCCCGCTGCATCTCCAGTGAAAATCGCGCACCATGAACCACCTGATCGGCAGGAACAACGAAATCGGCGCCAGTCAGGTCGCTCGCGGCGAGATGAGTGTAGTCCAGTTCATAACCAATGCGGAACGAAACTCGCGAGGTCAGCGGCCGCAACGCCCATAGAGCGAGATGTGCCGGCCGTTGGCGGATGTTCTGGTTGTACTGCTCGCGCCCGTGCTCGAACGATCGATCGTTGTACGACGATGCAATCGCGAAGGCCTGGCCGCCAAGTTGCCACCGCGTCCTGGCGATAGAGGGCACGGAAAACGCTAACTGCCCGTAGGTGCCGCCAAAAAACGCATTCATCTGGCTGCCGGTGCCCAGCAAATTGAAATCGACGTAACTGAACCCGGCAAACGGCAACGGCGTCGAGATGTTGGGATCGACAATCACGCCGGCGGCGATGGTTCGGACGCGATCCGCACGCCCGGCGATCGATGGACTGCCGGTTTCAGATGCCGTTCCCTTTTTCAGGTACCGGTAACCCTCGGCCGTGTCGCGAAGCATCACCGGCGCCGTGCGGTAGGCCTGCTGCCTGCGAGCCGAGAAGTCTTCGACGTTCACCTCATGCTGGTCGATCGCGAGGACACGATGGATCGGCGTCCGATGGGCGGCCCCTTCGTACATCTGCCGTACATCCGAACGCGCGAGCAACCACACGCCAGGATGCGCCTCGCGAAAATCGTCGACCTGTTCCGAGACCACAATCGGGCCGCGCAGGGCGGTTTGCGTCGCGCTGACCTTGAGCATGGCGAACGAGTCGGTGGCAATCCACGCCTTCCCGCGAAAAAGTGTCGCCGACTTGTCGACTCTCGCCGCGTCCGGTTCGAACGACACGACGTAGCACAGCGTCGAGCCAATTGTGTCCCGGCCGTCGAGTCGGTACCGGTAGACGTCGGTCAGCGCGATCGTCAGCGGCGGCGACGCCACCCGCTCGGGCTCGATGATCGGCAGTCGCGGGATGGCACTCCCTTGAAACTCGACGCCGTTGATGCGCAAGTCCCGCTGTTCGATCTCCGTGACCCCGTCCGATGAATAGAGCGCGACTCCCGAACTGACCGTGATCGGCGCTGGAAACCCGGGTGCCTCGAACGACAGCGTCAACGTACCGCTGGCGATCACCGACTGCACCAACGACGATTGGCGGGCGACAATCGCCTGATGACGCGCGATGACCTCTTCAACCGTCAACGACCGGGAGCCGACGACTTGCACCTGCTGCGCGAACCGGTCACCTGCCTGCGATTGCTGCGCCTCATTTGCGGCCGGCGCGGCGATCGCACGAACCAGTTCCGCCGACAGCGATGCCGCCGTCGCCGGATCGCCAGGCAGGCTCCAGATGACGTGGGAGGCGCCGGGCACTGCCGTTGTTGCGAGCGCCTCCTTCACGGTTGCTGGGCTTGATGCCAGCCGCCAGACTTCCATGCCAGTCGATTCCAAAGGCATCGAATCACCGAGCACCACGAAGTCGACGTAGGACGCAAGATCTCGCGAGAGCAACGAACGCCAGGCTGCCGCGGTAGCCGCCATCCCGATGGTCGTCGTCGGAGAAACCGCGGCACGCAAGGCGGTCAGACTCGTTTTCACCGAGAACGCGAAAACCTCGTCGGTCTGGCCGGGCGCGCGTGGCGGCTCCGTGACAACAATTCTACGGACGTGGCCGGCGACATCACTGGATATCGACGGGGGGATGCCTGTGACCAGGAGCGACGGCCGCCCACCCCTCTGCTCGACATCAATCAGGGCCGGGAGCGCCCCCTGTTCGTTGCTAGCAGTCACGCGGATGAAGACTTCCATCCCATCAAGAGCATCAGGGAGCGACCCGGAAGCGGATTGATCAACTGCAATGGAAAGACACTGAGCGCAGATGCCAGACGGTGGCGGCGCTTGCGTTTGCGCCGAAGCGGGCAAAACTGTAAGCAACGCCGCGAGTGAAGCGGCAGCCTGAGCAGCGGCGTATAATGGACGTTTCGTCATGTTCCGGAAGCGCCCCTGACATGCGCGTCTTTGCAATCTGCCAGGACGAGCTCGTCATCCGTTCGCTCTATACGGTGCTGCTGCCAAGCTTCGAGCTCGACTTTCTTGTCGAAAGCCGGCCGCTCGCCCGGCGTCTCCACGACGCCGGGATTGCAGTGAGCGCCGGCGACCCCCGGCGCATCGATACCTACCTCAAAGCCGACATCTCCCCCAGCACCTGTTTCATCGTCGAAGACAACGGCCGCCGAAGCGTGAAGAAGGTGTTGTCGACGATCCGCGATGCCGGCGGCACACTCGTCTACGTCTTACATACCACGCCGGCGAAAGCGTCGGAGGCGGCGCGCGCAGAATATCCGGATGTCACGCATCTCGAGCTGCCTGAGCTCATCCGTCCGACGCTCGTCACCGAGCTCAGCCGGTCGATGACTCGTGCCCGCGTCCAGCAGTATCAGCGGTATTTCGCCGATGCCGACAAGGTCCTCATCCTGCTGCACAACGATCCCGATCCCGACGCGCTGGCGAGCGGCCTCGCACTCAGAAACCTGCTGCGCCGGACGAAAACCACCGCGATCATCGGCGCGGTCCAGGGAGTGACGCGGCCGGAAAACCTGCGCATGGCCAACATGCTCGACATCCACGTCGAGAAAATCACGCCGGCGTCGTTCAAGGAATTCGATCGCATTGCCACCGTCGACGTTCAACCGCACTACTTCGGGGGCATGCTCGATCGCGTCGACCTCGTCGTCGATCATCACCCCGAACAAACGGGTTACATCGCCGCCTACAAGGACATCCGGGCAGACTACGGATCGACGTCGACGATCTTGACCGAGCACCTGCGCGCCATCGACGTCAACATTTCCGAACGCACCGCCACCGCGATGCTGTACGCGATCAAGTCCGACACGCTTTTCTTTGCCCGCCACACGAACCGCGTCGATCTCGAGGCGTTCACGTTCCTCTACCCGCTCGCCGACGCCGCGCTGATCCGGAAGATGGAAGGAGCGGAAATCACGCTCGAGCGGCTCGATTACGTCACGCGCGCGACCCAGGCCGGCATCATGCGCGACCAGGTCTTCAGCTCATTCATCGGCGACGCACCGCGGGAAGATTTCATCCCCTATACGGCCGACTTCTTCCTGCAGCTCGAAGACGTGAAGTGGACCATCATCGCCGGCGTCGTCAACGGGACAATGATCGTCAGCGTCCGGAACCTGGGCTACTCGCGGAACGCGGGTGAGTTCGTGAAACGCTGGTTTGCGGACATCGGCAGCGCCGGCGGCCATCGCGCGATGGCAAAGGCGGTCGTGCCGATGGATAAGTTCAGGGCCAAATTCAGCGACCTGAGCGGTCCGGCCATTACCGCGTTGATCGCGGAGATGGCCGAACAATTCCTGCACGAACCGAAGAAAGAGCCGGTCGGAACTAGGTAAGCGCCTGATCGAGATCGGCGATCAGATCGTCGGCATCCTCTAATCCGACCGACAACCGCGCCATGCTGTGCGTCACGCCGGCGCGTTGGAGTTCCTCTTCGCTGTGTCCCCACTGCGAGGTCAAGACCGGCAGGCTGCACAAGCTCTCGACCCCGCCCAGGCTTGCCGCCCGTTTAAACACCTTCAGCCGATCGAAGAATCGCGCCGCCCGATCGTAACCGTCGCCAACGTCCAGGCAGACCATTCCACCGAATCCCCGCATCTGCTTCGCGGCGATCGCGTGATCGGGATGCTGCTCGAGGCCGGGATAGTACACGGTTTTTACGCGACGATCGGTCGACAGCCAGCGCGCAACTGCCATCGCGTTGACGTTATGGCGCTCCATGCGAACCGACAGCGTCTTGAGACCGCGTCCCAGCGCATACGCCGCGTAGGGATCCAGGATCGTCCCCAGTTTCTTGCGGGCGTCGAGAATCGGATCCATGAGCCGCGAAGGCCCGGCGAGCGCACCCGCGGTGACGTCGCTGTGGCCGTTCAGATATTTCGTCGCGCTGTGCATCACGAGATCCACACCCAGCGCTATCGGCTGCTGGTTGATCGGGCTGGCAAAGGTGTTATCGATAACAGAGATCACGCCTTTCGCTTTGCACGCACTCGCCACCGCCGCGACGTCGACACACCGCAGCGTCGGATTGATTGGCGACTCGAACCAGACTAGCTTGGTAGTCGACGAAAAGATCGTCTCGGGGCGCGCCAGTTCTTCGAGTGAAACAAATCGTGGCTTGATACCAAATTTGGGCAGCAGGTCGGCGAGCAGGTGCAGCGTCCCTCCATAAATCGCGGAACTGCACACGACCTCATCACCGGAAGCGGTCAGGGCCATCAGCGCCGTCGTCGTGGCCGCCTGGCCGCTCGAGAGCACGAGAGCGGTCTCGGCACCTTCGAGGGTCGCGATCTTCTGCTCGACTGGTGTGACCGTCGGATTCGCGTACCGCGAATACAAGTACTTCGATGACCGCCCCTCGTTATATGCGACCACCTCGGCGGCGTCCTGAAACAGGAACGTGGTCGTTTCGTAAATCGGGGTCGTCAACGGCGCCGCCTCGCGACTCGCGCCGTCGGAATGGTGAATCAGTTCAGTTGCGGGCTTCATGAGCAGTCTCACTGAAATTGTTGATAATCAGCAATTTCATTGTCACGCCTTCCCCCTCTTCCCCACCCCGCCATTTCCCTGATGGACTTCCATTCGCTCGCCGCCCGCGCCAACGATCGGCTCGATGAACTGGCGATAGGCATCTTCATACCCTCGATCGACGAGTTCGGAGAGCGCCTGCGTTCGATCCGACCGTTCGTCGTAGACGCCGGCAAAATCAAGCGGGCCGAGCGGGTTATGTGCAGGCCGAATCACGAATAGCCCGGCAAACCGGCCGTCGAAGTGCTCCAGAGCATCGCGGAGGCTGGCCGCTTCAAACGACGCGAGGTACTCGCCGGCGCGGCCACGGATCTCCTCGCGGCCGGTACCGAGTTGATGTGCGTTCGCTTCGGGCGACGACGCGCTGACGAGGACGACTTGCTCGGCGCCCGCCGTCGCCACCTCACGAAGCAGCCTTCCCAGTGCCGCAGGACGATCGCAGAGTCGATGTGTCTCGCCGCGCCAGGGCCCCTCTGGCGAGAATGCCGCCAGGTGAGGCGCGGTCGCGACCGGCAGCGCGAGCGCGGCGGCCAGGGCATCGAATGCATGATCGCGCGAGATTCCCGAGAGGTCGAACGCCTCCAGGTATCGAGACGCACTATCGGGCGTTCCCGGCCGGCCAAAAAAGCGCGGACGATGAGCGTGGCCGAGCAGCGCAAAGACAACGTCGCGGCGTGCATCGATGTCGTGAACCGCGAGGAGCAGTTCTCGAAAACCCGGCTGTCCGAGATTGTCGGCGAGAAGTTCGACATACCGGCGCGCGAGATCGGGTGCCGCCGGCGCCGCGATTGGCGCCGCGCCCCGGATCAGATTCCATAGTTCGGTAAGCGAGCCGGTCAAGAGGGTCGATGAGGTGAGCGGTGAACCCAGCAACCGCCAGAGAACGGACTGCCTCGCCCGCCGGCGTAGATGGGCACCGATCGTCGACCAGCCCAGATTGATCGCGAGCGCCGTGACCCCGACAACGAGCACGAACAACACGAGCCTCGGAATCGTGGTCGGAAGGGCGGTCGGCGCAAACAGCGCGTCGACCCAACCGCTGAAGGTCGAGCGGAGCGTCGCGGCCGGAGCGGCGAGACCGACGAGCGTCAGCAGGAGGCCGGCGAGTCCGACGAGCACGGCGATCGCCAGAAGCGCGATCGGAACGGCAAAAACCGCCGCTGCCGCCGCAAGCGTCCAACCCGCGATCCGGAGCGGCAGCCGCCATCGGTAAAACTGCGTCGCCGCCGCCGATCGCCAGAGGCCGTTGTCTTCCCACAGCCGGACGCCACCATCGACGGCGGTGAACACGGCGCTGATGGCGCCAACGCCGCGACCGGCGACCAGATCGATCTTGACGCCCGCTTCGTGCAGCGCTCGCAGCACGCCGGCGTGATACGCACCAGCCGTCCCCGACCCGGTCAGCACGAGCGCGGTTCTGAGTCGCGTCGAATACTGCCGGTCCGGAGCGTCGGGTGTAATCACAACGGGTGTGGACTCAGGCTTCGTCGTGAATCGTGAGGAGCTTCACCAGCTCGAATCGCCGCGTCCCATTGGGTGTGGCGATCGTCACCTCGTCGCCTTCCTCCTTGCCCAGGAGGCCGCGCCCGATTGGTGAAGCGGTCGAGATCAAACCCTGCTCGACGTCGGCGTCTTCCGGCATGACCAGCTGATAGATGGTCGTCTGGCCGTTCGGATCCTTCAGATGGACGGTCGATCCGAATCCAACTTTGTCGTGCGGAATCTTGTCGAGATTCATCAGCGAGATCTCGCTGACGCGCTTTTGCAGCATGCTGATCCGCGACTCCACCAGCCGCTGCCGCTCCTTCGCCGCCTGGTACTCGGCGTTCTCGCGCAGATCGCCCAACTCACGCGCGCGCTTGATTTCCCTGGGCAGCTCCGTTTTCAGCTCACGATCGAGTGCCTGGATCTCATCTTCGAATTTCTTGAGGAGACGATCCTTCATCCACCGGATGGTAGCAGAAAAACCAATGCCCAATGTTGAATGTTCAATGTTCAATGTGAACTGCGCTACTCTGACCAATGGCGGGGCAACGTCACGGGCCATTGAACATCGAGCATTGAACATTGAGCATTGAACATTGAGCATTGAACATTGGGCATTGAGAGAATCTCGAGTCGGCAGAATCCGATCGTTCGTTACTTTCGCAATGTCGCCTCAGGGAAGATCTCTGACCGGGCGCTACTCGACGGCGAGCATCTGATCGAGGAGGCGCTCGCGTCGGGCATCGACATCGAGGTCGCAGCATTCACCGATCAGGACGCTGCGGATCGGTTCGCAGGTCGAGCGGCCGGCGCAAGCACGCTGTTCGTTACCAGCGCCGTGCTCAAGGCGATCAGCCCGGTGCAGTCTCCGTCGGGAAGCGTCGCCCTTGCTGCCCGCCCGAAGACGGATCTGGCACGCGTATTTGCGCGAGTGCCGCAACTGATTCTTCTCCTCCACGAGGTGCAGGATCCCGGCAACATTGGTGCGATTGTGCGCGCCGCTGAGGGCTGCGGTGCGACCGGCATCATCTGCAGCGAACGGACGGCCGATCCGTTCAGTTGGAAGGCGCTGCGCGGTTCGATGGGCAGTTCGCTGAGGGTGCCAATCGCGACGAGACAACCTGTGTCCGAGGCGATCTCCATCGCACGCGGAAAGGGCTTGTGGATTCTCGCCACGAGCGCGCACGGCGGCACCGCGTTGCCCGAGTCCAACCTGCGTGTGCCTGCCGTGATCGTGCTTGGTGGTGAGGGTGGCGGCCTGCCGACGGCGATCATGGACGCCGCAGATGAGCGCCTCACGATTCCGATGCAGCCGCCGGTCGAATCATTGAATGTGGCAATTGCCGCCGCGCTGGTGGCCTACGAGGCGGCCAGGCAGCGTCATACGGATCGGGTTGATGTCTCTGTTCGATGATCCGCCGGCCGCTGAACCGGCCAAGTCGGCCCCGTCACCACTTGCCGAGCGGATGCGGCCGCGCACCCTCGACGAGTTCGTCGGGCAGGGCGCGCTGATCGGACCAGGACGGCCGTTGCGGCTCGCAATCGAACGCGATCAACTGCAATCGATCATTCTGTGGGGACCGCCGGGCACGGGAAAGACGACGCTGGCGCGGCTGATTGCAAGTGTGACGCGCGCACATTTCATTTCGTTCAGCGCTGTGCTCGCCGGCATCAAGGAGATCCGCGCGGTCATGACGGAAGCTGAAGAGGCGAGGCGTCGGCTTGGCCGAAGGACGATCCTCTTCATCGACGAAATTCATCGCTTCAACAAGGCGCAGCAGGATGCGTTTCTCCCGCGCGTCGAAGCCGGCGACATCGTCCTCATCGGCGCGACAACCGAAAACCCGTCGTTCGAAGTCAACTCGGCGCTGTTATCGCGCTCGAAGGTTTATGTACTGAAGGGGCTCGGACCGGAAGAGATCGTGATGATTTTGCGGCGCGCGCTCGAAGATCGTGAGCGCGGGCTCGGCAATCTCGAAGTCACTGCCGACGACGACGCGCTTGCCGGCATCGCGCGATACGCCAATGGCGATGCTCGCGTGGCATTGAATACGCTCGAGACCACCGTGAGCGCCGCCGGCTCAAACCGCCGCATCGATGCGAAACTGGTCGCAGAAGTCGCGCAGAGCCGCGCCCTCCTGTACGACAAAAGCGGCGAAGAGCACTACAACCTGATTTCCGCCCTACATAAGTCGATGCGCAACAGCGACCCGGATGCGACGGTCTACTGGCTCGCGCGGATGATCGAAGCGGGAGAAGATCCGCTGTATATCGCGCGTCGCCTCGTCCGATTCGCGTCCGAAGACATCGGCAACGCCGACCCTCGCGCCCTGACGCTCGCCGTCGCCGCCAAGGACGCCGTGCACTTCATCGGCATGCCTGAAGGCAACACCGCACTCGCGCAGGCCGCGATCTACATGGCTGTGGCGGCCAAGAGCAACGCCGTGTATCGAGCGTATCTCGCTGCCGCGGATGCGGCGTCGAAGGAGATCGCCGAGCCGGTCCCACTACACCTGCGAAACGCGCCAACCCGGCTGATGAAAGACCTCGAGTACGGCAAGGGCTACCGGTACGCGCACGATGAAGCGGAAGGTGTCGCGGCAGACATGGTCTGTCTGCCGCCAGCGCACGAAGGGCGGCAATTCTACGAGCCGACCGATCGTGGGCTGGAGTCGGAAATTCGAAAAAAGATAGAGGAACTCCGCCGCAAGCGCGGACAGGCGCCGACCGAGCCCGAGGAGTAAACGCCTACTTTACTTTCCGGAACATCTCCGCGCGAAGCGGGAGGATGAACGAGAAGCGGAAGTCGCCCTGCATCCGGCCGATGGGAATGCCGACGAGATCGCCATCGCGATTGAGGATCCCACCGCCCGACACACCCGGATGTCCGTCGGTCAGGCACGTCACCAGATTGCCAACATGCTGGCCGACGTAGCCGGTCGAAAGAATAACGCCCTTCGAATAGTCGTTCCCGAGCCTGAAGATCGGATCGGCGAAATCAAACGAGTACTGGAGATTCACGTTGAGCGCAGGCAGATCGATCGGCTCGTTGACGCGGACGATCGCCCAGTCGCCTGGATCCACTTCCGCCTTGGCTTCACCGGAATCAACCAGACGCGCGTTGATCGAGCGCCCTTTGTAGCTGATCTTGATCGACTCGATGCGCTTCGGCTCCGACTGCCCTTCCTGACCGAGTGCCACCACCGCATGTTTCACGGTGATGAAGTAACCCCTGCCGAGATACCCGGCCGTTCCGTAATTGTTCGAGCCGCGATCGTCGTAGGTGTTCAGCTCGACGAAACTGTTGCGCCGCTCGCGCAGCAGGTTGAGCGGCAACAGGCCCATCTCCGCCGTCAGCTCGCGCTTGACGTCGGCGATAAGGGCCGCCCGGCTGTTGTCGTCCATCATCGACGTCGCCGCCGCGGGATGGCGTCCAGCGGTTCCGGTCGGTGTTTGCAGTTCGCGTTGCTTTAGCTGCTGCAGTTCGGCATGAAGCGCAGCAATCCGTTCTTCGCTTGTCGCATTCTGTCGGGCGGCGAGGTAGTTGACCAGCCCGAAGAAGATGAAGGCGAAAACGATGACGACGAATACGGGGATCGCTCGAAGACGCGTGGACATACGAACTCCAAGTTCGGCAGCTAAATCACCCCGTGCTGACGGAGCTTACAGCTTTGCCGCGCCCGCGCAGGGGCTGGCCTTTTTCGCTTGGACTGTCAGAAACGAGTTGCCGGGATGCAAAAACTTTAAGTCCGAATTCAATTCGAGTCAAGCGCAAATCTTACACACTTAAGGGCTTATTCCTGAGCACGTGATGTAGCAAAACACATCTGAGCAGGCGTCTCACCTCTGCAGTATTCAGCACCGCTGTGCAGCGGTGCATACTCGCTGTTGGTAGTTGGCTGTCGGCTCTCGGAAATGCAAAAAGCTAGAAGCCAGAGCCGAGAGCCAGAAGCAGCCGATCAGACGACCCTCCCTCCCGCGTCGATCATCAGTTCACGCAAGAGCGAGCGGTGACATCTCGATTCTTCAGCGCAGTAGCAGCCCACCGAAAAATTCGTCTGTGACGAGAGTTGCGCGAGAAGAGCAATCAGATGCACGGCGGCGGGGGCGCGCATCTCTTTGCGGTACTCGCGCACAAAACGCTTCCATCGAGAATCGGTCAACGGTTCCGACGTCACCCACGAGAACAGCGCCGGGCTGGGGGCGAGTTCTGGCACCCACACGTCGTAATAATCGCGGGTGGCAAACTCCGAACGCGGCACCCCGCGCGGCGGACGACGCACGGTCCCGAGACGAAGACCTTCGTCGGGATGGCGAGGCGTGCCAAGACGAATGACTCGGAGAGACATGCAAGTGGGCGTGATTCCGCCGCGGCTACTCGTTGCAGATCCGCGGGGCGATCTTCCGAATCTTGTAGTCCGGTTGCGGACCGTCCGTAGGCGGCCGGACGATCATTCGTGAGTCCGCGTCAGGTTTGACAGGAACCACGACCGTGCCGCACACGACGCGTGGCTGCGTGTCCGGGTTCGCGCTCGGCGGCAGCGGAACCGCCTGGTTTCGCGATCGTGGATCCTGCGGTGGAGCAGGAAAGATCCGCGAATACGGGCTCTTCCCTGGCGGCACGAGTTCAGATTCCGGCACTGGAGGCGGCGATTCAGGCTTTGGACTGGTGCCCTGGCTGGCGGCAACGGCGAGGATACCAACGAGCACGACGTGCGTAGGTCCCATCGTTCATCCCTCCAGTCCAATTGGACGCACGGGCCCGCCGCCTGGTTGAAAGAGGAAAGACCGCGGCTTACCAAGCCTCATCGGCCGGCCGCCCACTGAATGGCGCCGACGAGTTGCCGCTGGAATCGCGGATCCCGCCAGGTTTCTGCGAAGTGACCGAGCGCATTGTAGTAGCTGCGTCCTGAGCCAAACGACTGCGTCCACGCGAGTGGATAATCGCCGCTTGCTCCGACCGACGCGGCATCGAGACGCAGGAGGACATGCACGCGCGGCCGCGGGTTCTCGCCGAACGTGTAGAACTCTTCATTGATGGAGAACCGATCGCCGAGTCCGGTCGTCGACGGGCTCGACGTGTCTTCGACGACCACAAACGCCGATTGCGTCCATGGGTGTTCTTTGAAGTAAGCACCGACGAGCCGTCCGTAGTCGGGCCATTCGTATAGGGTGTCGGTCGCGCTATGCACGCCGAGAAAACCTTTTCCCTGCGACACGAAATCAAGGATGGCACTTCTCTGAGTCGGAGTGAACTCGAGCTCTCCCGTCGTCAGTGCAAAAAAGATCACGTCGTAGGCTGAAAGTGTCGTCGACGTAATTGACGAGACATCCTCGGTCGATGCAACCGTAAAAGTTCCATTCGACGCTGCGAGTCCAGTCATTACCTCTTTAGCGACCGCGATCGAATCGTGGCGAAATCCCCTGGTTGCCGTCAGCATCAGGACGCGGACAGGCGACCCCTGGTTGGCGGGCGGCGTCACACCACCCGGAGCGGTTGACGGTGAACCGGCGGAGCACGCCGCACTGGCTAAGACCGCGACGATGAGGAGCGCGTCGCGAAGGTTCATAAGGGCTCATTAAATACCCACCTCGAGGCCTCGTAAAGATACCTTTCACTGTCGCGGTGAAACGAGCCACGTCACCGCGGCATCAGATGCCTGTCGTATCCCGCACGAACGAGCTCGTTATATGCATCCCACACGTCGTCGGGAATGTTCTGGGGGATCTGAAAGCCTCGCGCCGGGTATTCGCGAATACGTTGAAGATCGCCGACCATGATGCTGATCACATCGTCGACCGTAAGTGCCTCGTGCGAATAGCGCGCGAAGTACTCGTCCATTGACAACTGCGGCGACGTGACGCGCACGGATTTGCCTGGCCAGACTTTCTGAAACGTGGCGAACGTGCGACGTTCCATGTACGGCTTCTGTACCAGAATGAAGGTGTCGGGGTCGAGACCGCGCGATGTGAGCAGATCGCGGGTAAATGCGACGTTCTCTCCGGTGTTGGTCGCCCGGTTCTCAATCAAAATGCGATCGGCAGGCACTCCCATCGCCACCGCAATCCGCGCAAAGCGTTCCGCTTCGGGATCACTCCACAGGTGCCTGGTGATAGTACCGAGGCCGCCGGTGAAGACCAGGAGCGGAGCCCAGCCCGCTAGAACCAGCTCGGCACCTCGTTCGGCGACGATCGTGTCGTGACTACAGAGGACAATGATCACCTCAGACTTCTGTAGCTCATGATTCATATGGTGATAGCGCCAGACGCGTTCGACCAGTGTTCGCACTCGCTCGTTCATTGCGCTCCGGAGTCCTGTGGTTTCTTGACAGGCCGCTCGGCAACGGTCAAGAATTCGGATGTTTTGGACTCTCCGTAGTTCGTTTGTCCGTGTTTATCCGTGTGCTTCCGTGGCACAGGTCAAAATCATGCGAACGATATTCTCACTCACGCTGATCTTCACCACGGCTGCGTCGCTGACGTTGCCGGTCCACGCACAACAGGCGCCGGCTGCCCCGGCGGCCCAGACACCACCGGCCCCAGCGAGCCAGACACCACCGAAGGGAAACCCCAAGGACACGGAAGTCTGGGAACCCGTGCCTGCGGTCGTGACGCCAGGTACGGCCAATAGCGATGCGCCGTCGGACGCCATCATCTTGTTCGACGGCAAGAACCTGGATCAATGGGTTTCGGTGAAGGACAAGTCACCGGCAGGATGGAAGGTTGCCGATGGCGTGATGACGGTCGTGAAGTCCGCCGGCAACATCGAGACGAAGCGCAGCTTCAAGAATTACCAACTGCATCTCGAATGGCGCATCCCCACTGAAATCACTGGTTCCGATCAGGCGCGCGGCAACAGCGGATTATTTCTTGCCTCGACCGGCGGCGGCGACGGTGGCTACGAGCTGCAGATTCTCGATTCCTACAACAACAAGACATACGTCAACGGCCAGGCCGGGAGCATCTACAAGCAGGGCATTCCGCTGGCGAACGCGATGCGCAAGCCCGGCGAATGGCAAGTCTACGACGTCGTCTGGACCGCTCCGACGTTCAATGCCGATGGCACGGTCAAGACCCCGGCCTACGTCACCGCGTTCCATAACGGGGTGCTGGTGCAGAATCATTTCGAGTTGAAGGGTGAGACGCTGTATATCGGCAAGCCGGAATACAAGAAGTACGACACGGCGCCGATCAAGCTGCAGGCGCACGGCGATCCAAGCCCGGCGATTAGTTTCAGAAATATTTGGGTGAGGGAATTGAAATAACAGGTAGGCGGGGTCTGAAGACCCCGCCCTACGTTCGTGTTTCGCTTACTCGCGGCTCACCAACACCACCGACGCGCCTCCTCGCCCGTCCGTGCGCATGACAACGGCGAAGTGCTCGTCGACTGCGGCCGCCGCCGCTTTCAGGCGATGCATTGCGTCCTCGGTGATCGTGTCGCCGATCTTCAGCCCGGCTCGCTTTAACACCTCTGCCGCGGCTTCCGCCGACGCGCGCTCGGTCTTGAAGGCGACCAGCCGCAGCGGCCCCTGATAGTTCACACTCTTCTCCCCGTCTTTCGGTTCGACGGAGTACGTTATCCCGCCGTCTTTCCGTTCGACGTACGTTATTGTCCGGTTTTCGGCACGCGCGCGCTCGGCGCGAATGTGCTCCATTTGCGCTTTCACGGCAGCCGTCTTTCGGTTGTATTCATCACGCTGACTCGGCGACAGGTTGGGATCCCGCAACCCCGCCTCGAGTTCCGCCATCATTCGTTCGAGCCGCTGCGGCTCGGTTAATTCCTCTTTCTCTGCCTGCCTTTCGACGCTGTACGCGATGCCGCGATAGGTTGCGTTCGCGGCTGCGAGGTTGGCGGCGGCGAGCGTGAAGCGAATCGTTGCCTGGGTCGACGCCGAACGCAGCGCCGACGGCGAGAAGTGCCAGTCAAGCACGGAGCCGAGCGCGGCCTTCCTCAATTCGTCCGGCCCCGAAAGCACGCGCGCGTCCGACACTTCTCCCTGATCGTCGACGGCGATATCGAGCAGTACGTCCCCATCGACTTTCTGTTCGATCGCGTGTCGCGGGTATTCGGGGAGCTCGCCGTGCAGGAGGTGCTGTCCTCCTTTCACGATCTCGACAGGTTTGCTGCCCGTCGAGCGTGGCTGCCCCTGTGCCTGAAGCGGAAACGCTCGCGCGGCGAACGTCGCCGCAAGCGCAAGCGCTGCCACGCTGGCGCTGAGCGAAATCATCAATCGACGAGTCGTCATGGTCTTCTCCTGCAGGATTTGCGCGACGCGCTTCTTCAGCAGACTTCGCCGGAAGAACGCTGGCGCAGGTGTGAGAAATTTCGGCGATTTACCAATCGCAACAGCCAGCAGCGCTTCGACGTAGCGCTCTCGCGAGTCGACGAGGGCGATTGACTCCTGATCGACCACCTGCTCGCGCGTCAACTGAATGCGTCCAACGAGCCACCAGACGCCAGGATGGAACCACAGGATGGTTCGAACAGCTTCCTCGAGCACCTGGTACGCCCAGTCGCGGCGGCGCACATGAAGGAGTTCGTGGCACGCGATGGCCTGTTGAACCGACGGATCGAGCGATGCAATCGCGGGCGGGAAGACGATCACGGGTCGGCGCACACCGAATGTGATTGGACCGGCGACTCTGGTAGACACACAAAGGGCGGCCGAAGTCCCGACGAGTTCCTGCGCTCGGACGATCGCGTCGGGCACCGGGTCGAGCGTCGCGGCGTCACGCCTGATCCGGCGTAGCATCCACGCTCCAATCGCGAGCCATGCGGCGCGAACGGCGATGCCGATGTAGAGCGCGATGGCAATCAGGCGCTCAACCGATGGCCAGTCCGCCGGCGCACCGACGTTGCCACCGGGCAAGCTGTTCACAACGGCACCGGCAATGGGACCGGGCGTTGCTGTCATCACAGGGATTTGGGTCGTCGCGGCGTGCCAAGGCTGACAGAATGGCATCAACAGGCACGCGACCAGGAGCACCCGCCAATACGCGAGCGCGGCGCGCGGCTCATTGATGCGAAAGGCTTTCGCGAGCAGGTAGCCGCCCGTGACCAACAGGCCTGACTGCAGGCCAAATGCCATCAGGTTGCGCAGCCACATCTCCGTCGTCATCGCTTCTTTCCTTTCGCCATCATCTGTGTGATGTCGCGCAGATCGTCCTCCGACAGGTGATCGTCCTCGAGGAGATGGACGACGAGCGGCTGCCCGGCGCCATTGAAGACCCGGGTCACGAAATCGGCGACCATCTGGCGGATGACTTCGTGCTTGGGACGCGCGGGTCGATATACGTGCGCGCGATCCTGCTGGCTCGCCCGCAGGTAGCCCTTCTGCTCGAGCGTTTTCATGTTGGTCAGCACGGTGGTGTACGCCACGCTGCGCTGTCTTCGCAGTTCCTCGTACACGTCGCGGACGGTGACGGGTTCGTCGTGCCGCCAGACGATCTTCATCAGTTCGAGTTCGTGGGCGGTCAGGGTTGGTGACGTCGGTCTCATGTCTACTAGTTATCTAGTACTATTTAGCCGTTGTCAAGAAGGAAGTGAGGTTTACAACCTGCTGCGGCTCGCGGCGCGCTACCCGGCCTTCTCGATGTGTATGAGGTAAGCCTCGACCATGATGAGATTCCGTTCCCCCGACTGGCGGATGATGCCGAGGAGGTTATCCATCTTGACCACTTCCTCCAGCTGCTCGTCGATGAACCACTGGAGGAAATTGGTGGCGAGGTAATCGTTCTCTTTGACCGCGAGATCCATCAGGCCGGTGATCTGACGGGTGACTTCCTGCTCCCACTTGAGTGCCGCTTCAACCGCCGCTTCGGCGGACGCAAAGGTCGGCACCGGTGCAGGAATCGACGGAATGCGCAGCTCCCCTTTCGTGTCGAGCAGGTATTTCACGAATTTCATCGCGTGCTGCTTTTCCTCGTCGGCTTGATCGAAAAACAGCTTGGCCAGCAGCTTGAGCTGCCGCTGCTGAAAGTGTCCGGCAATGCTGAGATACTGCATGCTCGCGCCGAACTCATGGCCGATTTGCTCGTTGAAGGCTTTGGCAAGACTGGAACTAATCAACAAAATCGCGCTCCTCCCTCAGCGATCATATCAACCTGCCGATCAGTAATCACTGCTCAGCGCGTAATGTGCGTCGGCGGCGAATAGGGATCCTTCTCGTCCTCGTCGCCGTGGAGTTGGAAGAAGTAATCGAACACGCTGACCGCGAAAAGAAGGAAGGCGGAAAAGCCGGCGACGTATGCCCCTTGCGAACGCGTCAGTAGCCAATCCCCCAGGAAGTACACGGCCAGTAGGAACGCAACCCGCGTCAACCGTCGACGGAACTTGCCTTCCGAGCGTGAGTCGGCTGGTGGTGGAGGAGCGAACTTGTCGGCAGAAGGGTTCTCGTAAACTGGACCTTCTTGCATCGCAGGTTCCGAGCAGTCTAGCGCAAGCGTTAGATCGCCTGAAAGAGCGGCGCGCATGCTTCGGCGATGCACGTGATGTGACGATGATCGGTGCCGCAGCAGCCGCCCATCACGTTGAGCCGTGGCAAACGACTCATCAGTCGCGCATAATCGCCGCCAAGTTCGGCCGGATTACCTGGATCGAGTTGGGTCGACTCGTTCAGCTCGGCATGGCTTTGTCGTGACGCGTTGGCCCGCACCGCTCGAATCCGACCGATCCAGTCGCCAGACTCCGCAAGGATATCTTCGAAATGCGTCGGGTGGGCACAGTTGATGGCGTAGTACGCGGCATAGCGATCCGTCTTTGCGTCAACTTCCTCGATCGCCGATCTGAGCGATTGGCCCGTCGGCAGACGACCGTCGGTCTCGACCGTAAAAGAGATCGCAACGGGCATGTCGGACGCGCGAGCGGCTCGAACGGCTCCAACCGCCTCGGCCACGTAGTTCATCGTGATCGCCGAAACCATGTCCGCCGCGGTGCTTGCGAACGCATGGATCTGATCATGGTGATAGGCCTGCGCGTCTGCCTCCGACATCGCAGAAGCGGGCACGTACCCGTCTCCACGCGGGCCTACACACCCGCTGATCACGATCGGGCTCGCGGCAGTCTCCGACTCCGCGCGAATGTCCTCGAGCAGGCGAATCGCTTGCCGGTTCGAATCCGCCAGCGCTTGCGGCGAATAACCGAGACGAGTTCCCCAATCGGTGTTGGCCCTCCAGGTGGCGCTCTCGAGAATCAGACCCGTGCCGAATCGCTTCGCGATGTCGATATAGGTGCGGAAGTATTTACGGAGAGCCGCAGTACCCTCTACCGTCTTTAGAAGGTCAAAGGCTGCAAAGTCGGGAAGCGTCAGACCTTCATGGAAGATCAGAGTCGTTTCAATACCACCGTCGGTCAGAAACAGCCGCTCACTCAGTTGAGGGAGACGGCTGCGATATTTGGCTCGCATTGACGGCCTCATGCGCCGCGTCATCGGAAGACAATCCCGGCGCGCACACCCAGCATAATTGGAAACTGTCCCCGCAGTTCGACACGAATGCCGGTACGGTGACTGGTCCACCAGTCGAACCCGCCCGACAGGAGGATCATGCCGAACTCACCTTCCGGGCCCTGGAACAGGAGCGACAGGCCGCCGGCGACGAACGGACGGACGCGCGATCCGCCGCCGTCCTCTCCGAAGTGATAGATGCCTTTGAGCGTCGCCGCTGCCATGTTCAATGATGGCTCGGTTCCCGTTCCGTGTCCGCCGCCGAGTGCATACGTATTCGGCGGGAAATACACGTAATCGATGTCCGCCCCAAATGCCTTCGAGCCGTTCACCCGTTCCGCGCCAAATCCAGCCTGCCAGGCGGAATCACGGTGGCTTAACGTCCTGACCAGCGCCGGCCCGCCGGTCACGCTCAGGATGGCCGACTGCGCCATCGCGGTTGACGGATGAATCGCAATGCTCATCAAAACACCGAGCAACCTCCGTCGGATTCGAACGTTCTCGATGCGCATCCTCGCCCTCCGACACTCAATGTGAGAAGGGCCATGAAGCGGGCTCACCTATGTCTTACGAAGTCGGGCTCATTCGGGATCCGTCCCCCGGCTCCGCTCGGGGACATGAGCTCGTCGAAGGGCGTCTGCGGGTTCCCTGTTCTTCCGTGGTTAGGTCTATCCGTGTTCTTCCGCGGCCCTGTCCTGCCGTGGCTGCCAGCCTATCGCCGTGGGATGTCGCGGCTCGTACATCCCAAGTTCCTGTCCGCTTGGCAGCCGCACCTGCGTGACCCGACCCCACGGCTGATCGTGCACGGGTCCAGCCTCGACGCCTTTCGCGCGAAGTTCAGCGATCGTGCCTTCGATGTCGTCGCACATGAGATACAGCTCGTGGGACTCGCGCTCGTCGGCCGGATGGACCGCGAGTTCGCTCGGCGGCGCCGCAAAGATCAACCAGCCGCGTCCGGCATCCACCGAGCGGAAGCCGAGAACGTCGCTGAAGAATCGCCGCGTCTCGTCCGCCTTGTTCGAGTAGATGAGCGCGTGCATGCCGATGATGGCCATTTGTTGCCTCCGTGAAATGTTGGTCCGCGGGCGCGTACGACCCGTCACTCAACCGCTAATGACACGCGATGTGCACGCGCCCGGGACGGCGCCGACGGCACGAGCGATGGCTGACGCGATCTTCCACCCACCCGTCCCCGACGGCTCGATTGGGTTGGCGTAATCAGACCGTTCGATACAGATCCCGCGGAGATCGATCACGCTGGCGTGATGCGCGAACGCGACGCGCAGGATGACGTCGTTGAACGTCATCAGCGCGACTCGTGCGGGCCGTGCCAGCTCGGCATCGAGCGCGCCGTTGTAAATCGTGCAAATCGTGAGGTCGCGTTTCAGCGCCACCAGGCGATCGACGAGACAGCGATACGCTTTCTCGAACGCCTCGATGCGGCCGGCAAACATCAGCAAGACCTCCGCCGAGGATTGTGCGGGCGCTTCGAGCAGATCGCTGTTGCGCAGCGCATCGTTGCCGCCGACCGAAAGGACCACGTGAGTCGCGTCGCGGGGAACCCGCTCCACCTGCGAACCGACATCTGCCGTCGTCGCGCCATCGACCGCGAGCAGCGTCGCGCGCCAGGTCCAGGGAATCACCGACGCCAGGTGCCCGACTACGTCCGGCTCGCCGCGCGTGTACGACCCGTTATCGAAGATGGAGTCGCCGACAAGAACGATGTGTCCGGTCGATGGAGCGTTCATGTGCGCAGGCAACCGGAAGAGGTAGGTTCAGTACGCTCCCTCGGATCGCGACCGTATAGTATGCGATCCGTCCCGATCACTTCTTGCTGGCCGACCAGATGCCAAGCGAGTTCCCGCAGCCCGAATAGTCGCCGAAGATCATCGTCCCGGTGGCTGCCGTCCCCGAGCTGAAGGTGCCGGAGACTTGCGTGTAATTGGGACGGTCCGGTGCCCCGGATCCGAACCCGAAGCCGGGGCCCATGTACGGGGAGGCAGGATTCGGCGGATAGCCGATTGCGAGGCTTAGATCAGGATAGGTATTCATGCCGGCACAACCGTTGAAGTTGTAACCGAGATCGAGGGACGTGACCTTCTTGTCGGCAACGGTGAAGCTGATGCGCATGCCCTGCGACGTCATCCCGCTCCATTGTCCTTCGTAGTTGGCCATCACACCGGGAGGACTGGTCGGAGGGGCCGAATTGCTGCTGCACGCGCCGCCGGCGATGGCGACGAGCACCACGACGCGAAGATCGATACGATACAACCGGCAGCGCGGACCCATAGGTTGTTTCGATCAGTGTTCCCCTGCGCGCCGCTCCTCGCGCCGCGCAGTGTCGCGACAAACAAAATTCGCCGCGTCGTCGATGCTACCCGAGCCGGCGTACTGCGCGACTTGCGGATACGGACACAACGGCCGTGTTCGATCGACGATGTTATTGCCAGCGCGGGTGGCGACGATCTGATCCGGCGCCTGACCGCGCTCGACCCATCGCTCCAGTGCTGCCATCATGTCGAATGTATTCGGTCCTTCCCCGCCGCCACAGTGCCCCATGCCCGGCGCCATGAAAAGCCGGTACCCGTCGTCGATTTTTGATCGACCGCCGAGTGCATCGACGACGCGCGAGTAGTACTGCGTGCTGTTGCCGGGAGAAATCTGCGGATCGCTCCAGCCGTGATACTGAATCAGCTTTCCACCCCGATCGAGGAACGGCTTCAGGTTCGGATCGAGCGCGTTGATTGTGCCGGCGTCGACCTCCTCCGCGCGTGCGACGTCCCGATCACCGCCGAAGCGTGAGATCTCCCATGCCGGTTGGCGAAAGACGAGAAATCGAAAATGGTCGAGGCCGGTCGCGCGAGCCGACGCCGTCCATCCAAGATCGGTCCATCCCAGCTCGCTCCCCCGCTCCAGGCCCGTGATCGCTCGCTTGGTCGTCGCATTCGTCATGGGAGAGTACATCAGGCGAGCGGTTTCTATCTGTGCGGGCGTCAGGCAGCTATGGTCATCAGAGGCCTGACAACGAAGCGATTCCGGATCGAACCGACATTGAGCTGGGTTCTCCAACAGACCATCTTTCACGCCATCGTTGGCATCGCACGCGTCGAGCACGGCGCGGTGAAGCCGCTGTCGATCGTTGGCGAGTAGACGGGCGCCATCCGCTTTCTCCAGGCGCTGCGCCATGCGCACGGCTTGCGATGCGCGCGACGTCCAGTCGAGGGCTGGGGCGCCGGCAATGATCCCGTCGAAATCATCCGGAAACCGCTGCGCCTCTTTCATCGCCTGACGGCCGCCGGCGGAACACCCATTCCAATACGAGTACTTCGGGTCAGCGTTGTAATAGGCTGCAACGATCTTCTTGGCCGTCGCCGTCATTTCGTGGACTGCGCGCCACCCGAAATCAATGACCTTTTCAGGTTGGCCGAGCGCGAAGCTTGCGCTTCCACCGGTGTGGCCGGTATCGGTGGAACTGGCGGCATAGCCGCGCCCGATCGCTGTCATCAGCGCTGGATAACTGATGGAACCGTTAAAGGCGCCATTCCCCACTGCTTGGAATTTGCCGTTCCAGCCAGAGGCCGGTAGCCAGGTTTCGATCTTGATATCGGAGTCGTTGGCCGGTTTGAGGGTCGCGGCGACGCGACAGAACGCCGGCAACGCCCGGAGCGCATCGCCATTGACCCGAACCGGCGGCGTGAAGGTCCCGGCGTTGACGTTTTCCGCCAGCGCAATCGTGACCCCTGGGAGTCGCAGCATCGCGAGATCTGCGCACGGCCCGGCAGCGAGCGGCTGACGGGCAGTCACGACGGCGACAAGGAACGAGCCTACCGCGGCGCCAAGAACTCTCACGATCGTCGCCAACACACTCGGATGATGAACTCAGTCAACGGCGACCGGCGCATGCGGCGCTCCGCGCTTCGGCATGTTGTCGATGCGCACGATCCACTTGAACGCGCGCTCGGCCGCGTCCTTCGCGGCACGACTCCAGTAGCCAGCCGCCACACCCTTGACGTCTGTTTCATGGTCGCCGAACTTCA
>Ga0111539_10000246_pt1 | contig 65003 bp, 57 predicted proteins | sample RhiMethybrSRZTD1_FD_79667 | JGI IMG/M metagenome (GOLD analysis project Ga0111539, IMG submission 79667) | Populus rhizosphere microbial communities from Tennessee, USA - Rhizosphere MetaG P. TD hybrid SRZTD1 (version 2) (version 2) | ecosystem: Host-associated > Plants > Roots > Rhizosphere >...
CTGCGGACCGCGGACTGCGGCCGAATGAGCCGATTTCCCTTCAATCCACGCCTTCCAAGAAGCACTCATGCGCGTCTGGATTGCCGCCAGTCTGACGTTCTTTTTTTACGTTCCGGCCGTTGCGACGGTGATGCCTGGGCTGACCAGGCGGGCACGGATTCTTGCGGGGCTCGGCAGCTTCGCAGGCCTGGCCCTTGCCCTCGCCGCGCACGCTGCGCCGCCGATTCCGCTGCTGCACGACTGGCTCGTTCCGCCGGTCCTGCTGTTGCTGGGATACTGGACGAGCGGTCTGCTGTTTACGGCGCCGATGCCTCGCGCCGAGGCGGCGTTGTCGGCCGTGGACCGCTGGCTGGACGTCGAACCGGCCGCCCGCGCCACCCCGCGATGGCTCGCGGATGTGCTCGAGGCCGCCTACGTGGGCGTCTATGTTCTGGTGCCGCTCGCGCTCGCGATTCACGTCGCCTCGGCCGATCAGCCGGATGCGGAGCGGTTCTGGACGGTCATCCTGGTGACCGATTACATCTGCTTCGCTTGCCTCCCCTGGATCCGGACACGCCCCCCGCGCGCGCTGTCGCCGTTCCAGCCCTGGGACACGGCCATCAGACGCCTCAATCTCAGGTTGCTGGGCAGCACCAGCATCCAGGCCAACACCTTCCCGAGCGGCCACGCCGCGGAAGGCATCGCCGTGGCGCTGCTCGTTGCGCCCGCTCCCTGGCCCGTTGCTGCGGCCGTCGCAATCGCCGGACTGCTGGTATCAGCGGGCGCGGTGCTCGGGCGGTATCACTACGCCGCTGACGCATTCGCCGGGTGGGTGGTGGCGGTGGTGGTGTGGATAGTTCTCCAGTAAGTCGCGTTCGCAAATTTCACGAAGAACAACACGGAGGCGCGGAGGACACGGGGACGCACGGAGAAAACAAGCCGGCTGCCGACACTGGGGGGCATCGCGGGGCCCCGTGACTTCGTGCCTCCGTGTTGTTCTTCTCCGGGCACTCGGTTCTCCTCCAATTCCCGCGATAAAGTGATGCAATGAAATCCCTGCTGATCGGCCTGCCGGTTGCGCTCATCTCCGGAGCCCTCGCTGCGCAAGAGGCGCCCACGGTTCCGACACGCCTGACGCTTGACGTCGTCGCGGTCGGACGTGATGGCGCACCGGTCATCGATCTCAAGCCCGAGGAATTCGAAGTGTGGATCAGCGGCTATCGCGTGCCGGTCGAAGAAGTGGCGTTCATGACGCCCGAGACTTCGCCCCGGACCATCGTGCTCCTGCTCGACAACGCCGCCGTCGGTGTCGATCTCGCGCCGCGCGTGAAGGAGACGGCTCGCGCGTTCGTCAGCCGGATGCGGGAGACAGACAGGCTTTCCGTGATGCCGGTGCACGGCAACAGGACTGACAGCGTCGGCGATCCGGCTCGCCTGCTCCAGGCGATCGACAGCTACCGGGTGCAGGGCTTTCCGTTCCGGATCGAGGATGCGGGCGAGCACGTCCTGAGGCTCATGACCGCGATCTCCCGCCAGTTCGTCGAGGCACCAGGTCGGCGCAAGGCGATCGTGGCGATTGGGGCCGGGTGGCTGTTCGACACGCCGCTGCCGCCGCCGAGCATGCGCGACCTCCACGCTGACTGGCTGACCGCGATGCGCAGCATGGCGGCAGCAAACGTCAGCCTGTACGTGATCGATCCGGTCGGCCTTCGTCCGATGGCCGGATACAGCCTTGGTGGCGACAGCGGGTTTGCGCACGAGACCGGCGGCTATGCCTTCCTCAGCACCAACGATCTTCGCGGCGCCGCGGAGCGGATTTTCGCCGAAGCGGGAACCTACTACGTGCTGCGGATGACGGACCCGCCTGTTCAGCGAACCGCGGATCTGCGCGAAGTGAAAGTGCGAGTGCTGAGGAAAGAGGTCACGGTACGGGCTCGGCGCGGAATTCCCGGGAAGCGTTGACCTTCTGGTCGGTCCTGGGCAGCGCGGCCAGTCCCTCGCTCAACTGGAATCCCTGGAAGATCGCCTGGGGATCTTCCTCCTCGAACCGCAACGACGGCAGCGCGTTCAGCACGTGCCGTCGATAGCGCACGATAATCTGCGCGGCGACGGTTGCCGCCAGGCAGAACCAGGCCAGCTTGCCCGGCCGGCTCGAGAGCGCGCGATCGATGACCGCGAACACGACGGTGTAGAAGAAGAACGCCAGGAGGTAGAGCGGCCACAGTGAAAAGATCCGCGAGTTTCCCGGGAAATAGGTGCAGGCGAAAGGCAGCTTCCCGGTCCTCACAATCAGGATCTCCGCAAGGAGCCGGCCCAGCACGAACGTGAACACCGCATGTGAGAGCGCCGCGCCGAGTTTCCAGAACACCAGTCCCTGCACCAGCGCGACGGCCGTGGTGGGGAGCACGACCAGCAGCAGCATCGCATCGCGGACGCCGCTCACGGCGGCGGGGCGATCGGCCGGCTCGCAGGCGCGGAACACCCACCGGGCCTTGGGCTCCGACGGGATCGCGACGATGGCCCGGATCGCGATCAGCAGCAGGAACTGCGCGACCAGCGGCATCGACATCATGCTGATCCCGGGCTGCCAGAAGCCCGCTCCATGGTTGCGGAGAGCGATCGAAACGGCAGACGACAGGATCACCGCCAGCGCGAATCCGCCGTAGACGGCGAACATCATTCGATGCGTCCGGCTGCGGAAAAGCGTCTGGATCGTGAACGCCCGCACCGCATCGGTCACCGGACGGCGCAATGGGCCCGCGAGCCAGCGGCTCCTGACGGTCGGCCTGAACGCCGACGCTCGCGGTGCCACGCCTTCGAGCGCCCGCTGTGACAGACGGTCGTAACTCGCGGCATAGAGACCGAGCGCCGAAATTGCGGCCCCGATCGTCAGTTCGACCGCCAGTCTGCCGAGCGCCGCCGAATTGGCGTCCGCTGTTCCTGCGAGTTGCTTGTACAGGCCGAAGAACCACGCGGGAGGCAGTGCCGCCAGCGTGGAGAACTCCCCGTTCGAAGCCCCGCCGTCGCGAAGGATGCGGGCCACATCCGGCAGGAAGTAAAGCAGCTGGACCAGGCCCACCGCAAAAAGTACCTGGAAGGTGACCGACGCCGCCTGGGCGGCACGCCGGCCGAACAGCAGCAGGAGCAGGCATTGCGCGGTGATCAGCGCGCAGAACACGAAGGCACACGCGAGCGCCACGGTTGCGAAGTGCGCGCTGATGCCGTGAATTCGCGAGATCGGGGCGCCGAACCCGGTCACCGTCAGCCCGAACGCCACCGACTGCAGCAGGCAGAGCGGCGTGGCAAACAGCACGAGCACACGCCCCAGCGACGCGAGCCGCCCGAGCACGAACCGGAGGGTCGGGATGGGGAGCACGCCGAGGATCCGGACGTCACGGCGATCGGGAAACACGCCATCCCAGATCACCAGCCCGACGACGCCGATGGAGATCATCGAGAGGGTGATCAGGATCAGCCGATCGGCGTCGAACTCGGGCCCGAGCGGCATCAGGAACTGCGCGCGGTTGTACTTCAGGAGCGCGAAGATCGCGTAGAACGTGTTGGGCGTGGCCGCGAGGAGCATCCCCCAGATGACGAGCTGCACCTGCGGCAGGCCGTCCGGCATCAGGTCGCTCTCGAACAGTCTCGTGAAGAACGCGCGGGCGAGGAGCCGGGTCTGGTGCACGTCAGGCCTTCATCACCGCGACGATGTCGGCGGCGACGCCGTCGAGGTCGGTCGCGATCACGAGATTCCTGAAGACTTCTTCGAGGGTCGAGAGCTTCATCAACTCGCGCAGCCGTGACACCGAGTCATGCGCCACGACGTGTCCGTCGTGCAGGATCAGCACGTCGGTGGCGACCTGCTCGACGATCTCGAGCACGTGCGACGAGTAAACGACCATCCGCCCTTCAGCGGCGAGCCGCTGCACCAGCCGGCGGAGGACCAGCGCGGTCGTGACGTCGAGCCCGGAATTGGGCTCGTCGAGAATGATGATCGCAGGATCGTGGAGCAATGCCGCCGAGATCAGGATCTTCTGCCGCATGCCCTTCGAGTACGCCGACATCGGCGCATGCACGTCGTCCTGCAACCCGAACAGAGTCAGGAGCCCGTCGATCTTTTCCTGGAGCCGCTTCTGAGGAATCCCGCGGAGCCCGCCGACGAGTGACAGGTACTCCGGCCCGGTCAGGTAGGTATAGAGGACAGCCTCTTCAGGAACATAACCGATGCGGGACTTGTAGGCGAGCAGGTCGTCACGGACCGGGTGTCCATTGAGCAGGACCGTTCCGCCGGACGGCTCGAGCAGCCCCGTGAGGATCGACACGGTCGTCGACTTCCCCGACCCGTTGGGCCCGAGCAGTCCGAGAATGCCCCCGGGTGCCAGCCTGAAGCTCAGATCCCGGATGGCGGGCACTGCCGAGTAGTACTTCGTGAGCGACCGTGCTTCGAGCATAGGGCGTTGGACACTGGACGCGGCGCGAAGTTCCTTGGCGCCGCAGTTCGGGGCTGGGGGCTCGGGGCTGGGGGCTGGGCAGAACGGTGGTAGTCAGAGACAACGAGCCGCCTGGATTTGCCGCGATTGCCTCGGATCACCCCGGTCTTCGCCCAGCCCCCAGCCCCCCAGTCCCCAGCCCCGACTACAATCCCTCAATGTATCCAACGCTCCTCCTCCTGCACTCCTGGCTGCGCTGGGCGGTGATCCTGCTGGGACTCGTTGCGACGATCCGGGTGATTGCTGGGGTGACGACGCGCCGGCCGTGGATGGCGCTGGACGACCGCATCAGCAAGCTCTTCATGCACTCGCTCGATCTGCAAATGCTGCTCGGGCTGGTGCTCTATTTCTTCCTCAGCCCGATCACGACGGCCGCGTTGTCGGACTTCATGGGCGCGATGAAAGTGCCGGCCATGCGGTTCTGGGCGGTCGAGCACTGGTTCGGGATGGTCATCGGCATCGCGCTCGTCCATGCCGGGATTGCCCGGGCCAAACGGGCGACCGATAGCCGGCAGAGGCATCGGACGCTGGCGATCTTTTTTACGCTCGCGATGGTCGCGATTCTTGCGTCCGTTCCCTGGCCGGGCACGCCCAATGCGCGGCCGCTGATCAGGTGGTGATTCGATGACCGTTCCACGCTCCGTTCTTCCGGTCGCTTGCGCAGTCGCGATGAGCGCGGCACTGACGGCTGCGGCGGGCGCGCAGGCCGGCCGCCGGCCGATGACGATCGAGGACTTGCTCGTGGCCGTCCGAATTGCCGATCCGCAGCTCTCGCCCGACAGCCGCACCATCGCGTTCGTGCGCACGACCACGGACCCGGCGTCGGGCCGGCGCAACGCGGATCTCTGGAGCGTGCCGGCGGAAGGAGGCGCAGCCAAGGAGCTGATCGCCGGTGAGAAGTCGGAGAACACGCCGCGCTGGAGCCCCAATGGACGCAAGCTCGCGTTCATCTCGACGCGTGACGGCGCCGCGCAGGTGTACCTGGCGGACGCCGACGGAAGCGGTGTCCAGAGAATCAGCGAGCTGGCCACGGGCGTGCAGCCGCCGCTGATCTTTTCGCCCGACGGCACGAAGGTCGCCTTCGTCTCGGATGTCTATCCCGAGTGCACCGACGAAGCCTGCAACAAGCGCCGGAAGGAAGAGATCGAAAAGAACCCCGTGAAGGTCCGCCGGCTCACACGGCTGCTGTATCGGCACTGGGACGAGTGGCGCGAGAACACCCGGCATCATGTGATGGTGGCGGATCTCGAGTCGAAGCGTGTCGTCGACGTGACGCCGGGCGACTTCGACTCGCCGCCGACCCAGCAGGAAGACGCCGCGATTGCGTTCTCGCCGGACGGCCGGGAGATTGCGTTCGTGTCGAACCGCGACGGCAACGATCGCGAGGCGTGGACCACCAACAACGACGTGTGGCTCGTCCCTGTAACCGGCGGCCCCGCGAAGAAGCTCACGCCTGGTGCCGGAGCCGACCTGCAGCCGGTCTTCTCGCCTGACGGCCGGACCATTTTCGTGCGTGCCCAACGGCGTGGCGGCTTCGAGTCCGATCGCTGGTACCTGGATGCGTACGATCGCACGACCGGTCAGAAGCGAACCGTCTTCGAGACGCCTGATCTGTCGGTGAGTGACTTCGCGCTTTCGAAGGACGGTGCGTCGATCTGGTTCACGGCCGCCGATCAGGGGCGGGATCATCTCTACACCGTGGCGGTTTCGGGCGGCGCTCCGAAACGGATTGCCGAAGGCGGTGCCATCAGCGCGGCACAGCCCGGCGACGGTTTCGTGGTGTTCTCGAAATCATCCTTGACCGCGCCGCCGGAGATCTTCCGCGTGGCATCGGGCGGCGGTACGGAGAAGGCGCTGACGAGCGAAAACGCGAAACTCGGGCGCGACGTCGCGTTCACGCCGCCCGAGAGCCGCTCGATCAAGGGCGCCGGCGGCGCGCCCGTGCAGTACTGGTTGCTGAAGCCGCCGAACTTCGACGCTTCGAGAAAGTACCCGGTCGTGTTCCTGATTCATGGCGGACCGCAGGGAGCGTGGGGGGATGCCTGGTCCACGCGATGGAACCCCGCGCTGTGGGCGGCGCAGGGCTGGGTGGTGGCGGCTCCCAATCCACGCGGCTCAACCGGCTTCGGGCAGAAGTTCGTCGACGAAATCTCCAACGACTGGGGGGGCAAGGTGATGGCCGACATCGACGCGGTCGTGAACGAGGTTGCCAGACAGCCGTTCACCGACTCGACGCGAATGGGCATCGCCGGCGCCAGTTATGGCGGATACGCGGTCAACTGGATCCTGGGTCACACGAACCGTTTCAAGGCCGCCGTGAGCCACGACGGCGTGTTCAATCTCGAATCGATGTCGATGGCGACCGAGGAGCTGTGGTTCACCGAATGGGAATTCGGCGGGCCTCCCTGGACCTCGAAGGCCCGCGAGCAGTTCCTGCAGTGGTCACCGCACCTGTTCGCGCAGAACATCAAGACGCCGACGCTCATCATCACTAATGAGCTCGACTTCCGCGTGCCGGTCGATCAGGGCCTGCAGATGTTCACCGTGCTCCGCCGCAATGGCGTGCCCGCGGAAGCCCTCGTCTTTCCGGACGAGGGCCACTGGGTCCTCGGCGCCAACAACAGCCGCGCGTGGCACGAGGCGGTGTTCGGGTGGATGAAGAAATATCTGCAATGATTCGAGGAAAAGAATTCTCCTGATCTCCTGGCCCTCCTGTGATCCTTTATTTTCTCGTCAGGCGAACCCCGCCATTCGTCGTCCGCACCCGAATCGGTGCGCCGCCGGACCCGAGCTGGGTGGAGATGTCGCGGCTGCGGCGGTTCTGGTTGACGCCGTCGATGTTGATGCCGCCGTTGTTGGTACTCGCCTCGAGGCGTGCCGAGTAGCCGTCGGGAACCTTCACGTTCACCCCGCCATTCGTCGTTTCGACATCGAGACCCTCGCCGCTCCAGAACGTGCCGTCGAGATCGATGTCCACGCCGCCGTTCGTGGTCTGCCCCTTGACGTCGCCGTTGACCGAGCTCAGCTTCACGCCGCCGTTGGTGGTCCTGAACTCGACCTTCGATTCGATGTCGTGCAGGGTGATGCCGCCGTTGGTCGTCCGCAGGTTCATGTTCAGCGCGCGCGGGACGTAGAGCCGGTAACTGACCGACCATCCTTCGCGATTGTGTGTCTGCGGCCCGGTGGCTTCGACCTGATCGAGCGTGGGATTGAGCTGGACGGCCGCGACGAGCTCTCTCGCGCGCGCGTCGGTTTCGGCATTCGCCGAGATTCTCGCGAGGATCCGGACGTCGCCCCTGGCCTCGCCCTCGACGTTGATGCCGCCGTTCGTGCCGGCGACCGACAGCGTCCCGGCCGTGGCCGCCACCTTGAACTCCCGCACGACGCAGGCCCGTCCGCGGTCGTCGCCCGACTGTTCGTTCCGGCACCAGTCGTCGTCCGCGCCACGCTGCTGCGCAGCGACCACCATCGGAGCCGCCAGCAGCGCCGTCACAACCAGCGCGCCCACACGCGCCTGTCCAGTTGCGAATCTGTTCATTTTCACGTTCACCTCGACCCTTTGACGAGATCGCGGCCCACTGCGTTGGTGGGGGCCGCGCAGTCGCGGTTCGCGGTTCGCGGTTCGGGGTTCGGAGTCCGGGTAGTCAGAGCAACGAGCCGCTTGGATCGGCCTGGTTGCTACTGATTTCCGCCAGCCGCGAGCCCGCGAACCCGCGAACCCCCGAACCCGCGATCCCGTATTAGTCCCCATGCTCTTGCAGGATATGCGCTACGCCTGGCGCTCGCTGACCAAGACCCCCGGATTCACCGCCATCGCCGTCTCGTGCCTCGCCCTGGGGATCGGCATCAACACCACGATTTTCAGCGTCGTTGACGGCGTCATGCTTCAGCCGTATCCCTATAAGGATCCGCAGCAGATTGCCGTCCTCAATGGCCGGAACCAGCGGTTGCACGTCAACCGCGGCAATATCTCGTACGCGGACTACAAGGACTTTCGCGACCAGAGCGCGACCGTGGCGTCGCTCGCCGCGTTCAGCCGGCGCAGCCTGACGATCTCGGATAGCTCTTCCGAGCCGACCCGCTATGACGGCTGCACGGTGACCTGGAACCTCTTTTCATTACTCGGGCAGCCACCGGCCCTCGGACGCGACTTCGGGCCTGACGACGATCGGCCGGGCGCGGAGCCCGTCATCATGCTCAGCCACGAGGTCTGGCAGACCCGTTACGGTGGCGACGCCGGAGTGGTCGGGCGGGCGATCAATGTCAACGGCCGGCCGCACACGATCATCGGCGTCATGCCTCCGCGATTTGCGTTCCCCGAGACACAGCGCCTGTGGGTGCCCATCGCCGAATACGGCGAGAAGATGAGCCGCGACGAACGGAGCACGCAGGTGTTCGCGCGCCTGAAGCCGGGCGTGACGCTCGATCAGGTGTCGACGGACATGAACGGTATCGCGACACGCCTGGCCGCCGCCTATCCGGTGAATCGCGACTGGAGCACGTTCGTTCGGCCACTGAGCGACTGGATGCTGCCGCCGCAGCCCCGGCTGATCATCATGATGATGATGGGGGCGGTGACGCTGGTCCTGCTGATCGCCTGCTCCAATGTCGCGAACCTGCTGCTCGCGCGGGCGTCGGTTCGTCACCGCGAGATTTCGATCCGCTCTGCGCTCGGCGCCGGCCGGTTCCGCATCGTCCGTCAACTGCTGACCGAGGCGATCATGATTGGCGTGTTCAGCGCCCCGCTCGGATTCGTGGTCGCCTGGGCCGGCCTGCAGGTGCTCGATTCGTCGATCCCGCCGGACAGCGTTCCCTACTTCATTCACTGGAGCCTGAACGCACGTTCGCTCGCCTACACGATTGCCATCGCCGTCGGAACGGGCATCGTCTTCGGCATCGTCCCGGCGTTTCAGGCGACCGGAACGAGCCTGCAGGAGAGCCTGCGCGAAGGCGGCCGCGGCGCAACCGGCGAGCGGCGCGCCTGGGTGCGGAATACGCTGGTCGTCGCGCAAGTGGGTCTCGCGCTGATTCTCCTGATCGGATCGTCGCTGTTCATCCGGAGTTTCCTCAATCTCCAGGGTGCTGCGATCGGCTTCGACACGGCACCGCTCATGACGATGCGGTTCTATTTGCCGGGCCAGGCCTACGAGCCCGGCGACGCAAAGGCGCGGCGCGTGGAGGACATCGTGCGGCGCACCGAGGCGCTGCCGGGTGTGCAAAACGCCTTCGCGTCGAACTTCATCCCGTTCAGCGGCGGCGGGAACGATGGCGGCGTGATCGTCGAAGGCAAGCCGGTCGAGCGAGGCCAGGAGATCCACGTCGCCTTCATCGGGGCGACGCCGCACCTTCGCCAGACGCTTGGTGTCTCGATCCTGCGTGGCCGCGATCTGACCGACAGCGAAGGCGCGACCAGGAGCGCCGTCGCCCTGATCAATCAGACGATGGCGAAGCGGCTCTGGGCCGATGAGGATCCGATTGGTCGCCGCTTTCGTCTGGACAGCCAGCAAACGCCCGACTGGTTCACCGTGATTGGCGTTCTCGCGGACTTCCGCCACTACCAGGGCAGCAGCGACGACGAGATCATGCCGGCGGCTTACGTGCCCTATCCATTCGAGCCGACGCTCAACACGGGCATCAGCATTCGCGTCGCCGCCGGCGATCCGGCCGCGATCAGCGCCGCGGTGCGCGAGCAAATCCGGCGGTCGGATGCGGCACTGCCGGTATTCCAGGTTTCGACGATGGAGGATCTGAGGCAGCGGAGCTTCTGGCAGTTCCGGCTGTTCGGGATCATGTTCTTCCTCTTCGGCGCCATCGCGCTGGTGCTCGCATCAATCGGTGTCTACGGCGTGCTGTCGTACTCGGTCTCGCAGCGCACCCAGGAAATCGGCGTCCGTGTGGCGCTCGGCGCCGCGCGTGCCGACGTGCTCCGGCTGATAGTCGGCCAGGGTGTGAAGCTCGCCGCCGTCGGCATCGTCCTCGGGATTGCGGGCGCCTTCGGCGTCACGCCGGCGGCGCGCTCGGTGCTCTACAACGTGACGCCGACCGATCCGCTGAGTTTCAGCGCGGTCGCCGCCTTCCTGCTGCTGGTGGCCCTGACCGCGAGCTACATCCCGGCGCGCCGCGCGATGGCGGTCGATCCGCTGATCGCGATGCGCAACGAGTGAAGTGACGCGGGTTCGCGTTCGCGAGTTCGCGGGGTCGGAATCGGAGTAGCAAGAGTTGACGCGCCGGTTGGATCGGCGCCAGTTGCCTCTGATTAGCCGAACCCGCGAACCCGCGAACCCGCGAACCGCCAACCGCGAACCCGCGATACCCTCATCGAGTGCAGCTCGATCTCCCGTTCCTGCGCGCCCCGGACCCGCCGCCCGTGCCCGATGTGGACTTCGTCCGCGTCCGCCGGGCGCGCAAGTACATCCTTCGAGTACGGCCTGACGGTTCGCTGCGGGTCACGATTCCGCGCGGCGGCTCGCGTCGCGACGCCGAAGCGTTCATGCGGCGGCATCAGGACTGGGTGGCCGCCGAGCGCCTGCGGGTGGCCGAACGGCATGCCCCCGTGGAATGGCGCGCGGGCGACTCGATCCCGTTGCACGGCGAGCCGACGACGATCCGTGTGCACCCGGTGGCACAAGGTCAGATGGTCGTCGTGGGCGATCAACGTGTGCGCATCGGCGCCGGCGTCGTCAATCTTCGGCCGGCAGTCGAGCTCGCGCTTCGTCGAATCGCGAACCGTGAGCTCGTGCCGCGGCTGCAGGAGCTCGCGGCCGGACACGATCTGACCGTGGCTCGCGTCACTATCCGCAATCAGCGGTCGCGATGGGGTTCATGCTCGCGCCGGGGCGTCATCGCGTTGAATTTCCGCCTGGTGCAGATGCCTCCGGCGGTGTGTGACTACGTTCTGCTCCACGAGCTGATGCATCTCCGCCAGCAGAATCACTCGCGCCGGTACTGGCGGCTGGTCGAAGCCGTATGTCCGGAGTACCGCGAAGCGGAACGATGGCTCCGGGTAGAGGGAAAGGCGCTGTTCTGATGCTGGTGCGGGGCGAACGTTGTGTGATCAGGCGATGGCGCGCACGGGATGCGGCATCGGTCGTTCGCTACGCAAACAACTTCAACGTGTCGCGTTACCTGCGCGACCGGTTTCCCTACCCCTACACGATGGAACACGCGCGCGCGTTCCTCGCCGGTGCCGTCGGTGAAGAAGGGGAGGAGACCAAGTTCGCCATTGAAGTGGATGGTGAGGCGGTCGGCGGCATCGGCGTGATCCCCGGTGCCGACATCGAGCGTTTCTCCGCGGAGATCGGCTATTGGCTCGGCGAGCCATTCTGGGGCCGCGGCATCGTCTCGGAGGCGCTCGTGCTGATCACCGTGCGCGCATTCGAGCGGCTCAACCTGCTGCGACTCTTCGCGCTGGCCTTCGCCGAGAACGCCGCCTCGACGCGCGTTCTCGAGAAGGCCGGCTACGTCTGCGAAGGCGTGCTCAGGTCCGGCGCCGTGAAACACGGCAGGGTCTACGACCAGCTGCTCTATGCGCGAGTCAATCCCTCATGGAGGGGCGTGGGGTGAGCGCAGCCCCGTGACCGCAGGCCGCAGCCCGCAATCCGGACCGCGGACCGCGGACCGCGGACTGCGAACCCCGTTCGTCTCACCTAGGAAAGTCCCCCCGCGCAATCACCTGTTCCGCCTGCCACAGATGGCGCCGGTCGTGCGCGTTGATCACCTGAAAGGCGCTCGAGAGCTTCATCCGCACCATCTTCAAAAACGGATTCTGGAACGTCGCGCGATTGGCGTCGATCGCGGCGGCTTCGCGCGCCATGGTCTTGAGCGCCGCATGCGAGCCGTGAAAGCGTGACAGGATCTCCGCCCGCGAGAGCGTGGAACCCGGAACGATGGCCTTTGGCGCACGGCCCCGGAATCTCACGGGCGGCTCGAGGCTCTTGGCGAACTGCCGGCCGAAGAATCCCGGGGCGAAAGGGCCGCGGCGAACCGATCGTTCCTCTTTCGCACGATCGACCGCGCCGCGCATACATGCCAGGTAAACCTCGGCCCCGACGGCGAGGTGCTCCAGGCACTGCGCCACGCTCCATCGCCGGCCGCCATCCGGCTGCCAGTGGAACTGCGCATCACTCAGGTTGGCGACGAGCGCTTCAGCGTGGCGATCGGCTTCGTCCAGCTGATCGATGACTCTTTGAACGTCCTGCGGGAGTGTTTGAGCGGCTTGCATCCGCTGATATTACGAGAAGCTGGCCGGTTGGGGGACGAGCCTGCCCGAAACCGGACAGCCGTTGCCGTCCTGCACTCGAGTGGGTCGCTCTGAAGTGCCCTGAATGCGGAGATTGCCAGCTTTGGAGCGGGCGGCACGCATCTCGCTCTTTCTCCCTTTCTCATGGAAATCCTCCGCCAGGACCTTCGATACGCCTTCCGCCGGCTCCTCAAGAGCCCCGGCTTCACGATCATCGCGGTGGTGACCCTCGCACTGGGGATAGGCGCCAACAGCGCGATCTTCAGCGTGATCAACGGCGTGCTGCTGCGTCCGCTCCCGTATCCGGAGCCCGGGCGCCTGGTGGGACTCTTCCATCTCTTCGACGGAGATCGCGACACGATGTCGGGGCCGAACTTCTTCGACGTCAAGGCGCTCAGTCGGACGCTCTCGGATGCGGCGGCGATCTCGCGCTCGCGGGTGATTCTCACCGGCCGTGGCGAGCCCGTGCGGCTCGACGGTGCGGAGGTCAGCGGCAGCCTGTTCAGCGTCCTCGGTGTGCCGGCGCTGCTCGGCCGCACCCTCCGCCCCGACGACAACCAGCCCGGCGCCAACCGACACGTCGTGGTTTTGAGCTACGGCCTGTGGCAGCAGCGATTCGGCAGCGATCCGAACATGATCGGGGGGAAGATTATGCTCGACGGTGTCGCCACCGAGGTCGTCGGCGTGATGCCGAAAGGGTTTACCTATCCTGCCGGCCGCGCCCTGTGGACGCCGCTCGAGTACAACGAGAACTTCACCAGCGAGCAGCGCAGCGCCTGGTACCTGACGGCGATTGGTAGGGCGAGGCCCGGCGTCTCGCTCGACCAGGTCTCGTCGGAGGTCGCCCTGATCGGCAAGCAGCTCGCGGCGAAATACCCCGACAGCAACCGGGGGCTCGACTTCGCAGCGGCACCGCTGCTCGAAGCGATGGTCGGCGACGTCCGCGAGGCGATGCTGATTCTCCTCGGCGCCGTGGGTTTCGTTCTGCTCATCGCGTGCGTGAACGTCGCGAACCTGCTGCTCGCGCGCGCCGCCACCCGTGAAAGCGAGATGGCGGTCCGGACCGCGCTCGGCGCCGGCCGTGGCCGACTGGTGCGCCAGCTGCTCACCGAAAGCGTCCTGCTCAGTTTCTTCGGCGCCGGCCTCGGACTGCTGCTCGCGGTTTGGGGCGTTGACATGCTGATCGGCCTGCAGCCTCAGGGCGTGCCTCGCCTCGACAACGTTCGCATCGACGCGGCAGTGGCCGCGTTCACGCTCGTCCTCGCGTCCGGCACCGGCGTGCTGTTCGGGCTGGTCCCTGCGCTGCAGACCACGCGCGGCTCGATCGCGGGCGGCCTGAAGGAAGCCGGCCGCAGCGCGCTCACGAGCCGATCGGGCTCGCGGGTGCGGAGCGCCCTGGTCGTCTCGGAAATCGCGCTCGCCGTGATGCTGCTGGCCGGTGCCGGTCTTTTGATCCGGAGCTTCACGCGGCTGGCGTCGGTCGATCCCGGATTCCGCGTCGAGCCGGCGCTCACGTTCGAGGTGACGCTGCCCGATGCGCGCTATGAAAAGGAGCCGCAACAGGTCGCCTACTTCGATCAGCTGATGCCGAAGCTGCGAGCGATCCCTGGCGTGCAGTCGGCTGGCGCGGTCGTTTCGCTGCCGTTGAGCGGATCCAGCATCGTCCTCAACTTCGAGATTGCCGGACGTCCTCCGCTGCCGCCCAGCCAGCAGCCCGCGATGCAGGTCCGGGTAGCGACGCCGGACTACTTCCAGACCGTCGGCATTCCGCTGAAACGTGGCCGGGAGTTCACCGAGCAGGATCGCGAGGGTGCGCCGCCGGTCGTGTTGATCACCGAGAGCGCAGCGAAGCAGTATTTCCCGAACGAGGAGCCGCTCGGCAAGAAGATCACGCTCGGCTGGGGGCGCGGTCCTGGCACGCCACGCGCCGGCGGCGCGGTGGTCGGCGTCATCGGCGACGTCAAGGATGCGGGACTCCATGAAGCGGATCCGCCGCAGATCTATCTGCCGTACCGGCAATGGCCGCTGCAGAGCATGGCGGTCGTGCTGAAGACGTCGATACGCCCCGAGCGCGTGGCGGATGCGGCCCGGCGGGAAGTCTACAGCGTCGACGCCAACATTCCGGTCGGCAACGTGAGGACGCTGCAACAGGTGGTCGAGCGCTCGATTTCGCAGCCGCGCTTCTACATGACCCTTTTGACCATCTTCGCCAGCCTGGCGCTGGTGCTGGCCGCCATCGGCACGTTCGGGGTCCTGTCGTACGCCGTGGCGCAGCGGAGCCGGGAGATCGGGATCCGGATGGCGCTTGGCGCGCAGGAACGGACGGTGATCGGGCTGATCGTCCGCCACGCCATGATCCTGGCGGCCGGCGGCGTCACCGTGGGCGTCACGGCGGCCTGGTTCCTGTCGAAGCTGCTGGCGACGTTCCTGTTCGCCACCGACCCGCGGGACCCGGGCACCTTCGCGGCGGTGTCCCTGACCCTCGGCCTGGTCGCCATGCTCGCCAGCTACCTGCCGGCCCGCCGGGCCACGAAGATTGATCCGGTCGTGGCTTTACGGAGTGAATGATTTGGTGAGTGCCTTATTATCTTGGAATGTCCGTTGAATACCTGATCAAGCAGTACGGGCTCCAGCAGGGTGCGTTGGAGATTCAGTATATCGAGGAGTTCTTCCTCGACTTTCCACGCAAGAAATCGGCGACCGAGGTCATTCGACGGCTCTCGAATCGCGATCACCAGATCCTGATGGCGGAAGCGGCGCTGCCCGAGGAGCCGGGCACGTTCGTGCCGGTGTCGTTCAAGGTGTCGCACGAGATCCGGGCCGAGGAGACGGATCCCAAGCTGGCTGATCTCGTCGCGCAGCTCGAGGACTGCGTGGAGTTCGACGGACGGCGGGTGCTCTATCAGTGGATCGGCGGGACCCGCAGCGACTGGCGCGGGCAGGGACACTTCCGCGCGCTCACCGAAGAGCAGGAAGTCTGGGCGATGGAGAACGGCTTCGACGAGATCATCGTCAAGACCAAGAACCGTTTCTACGAGATGCGCAGCACGCTCGCGCAGCTGCGCTTCGACATCATCCGATTCGTGCAGCACCCGGTCGATCCCGGCGAGTCGAAGGTGTTCTTCAGCAAGCGCCTCGGGCAGCACGTGCTCGACAGCCATCGCAGCCGCCGGTCCGTCGTCCGGACCAACCAGTGATCCACTGGATCGACTCGGCGGACGACCCCCGGCTCGATCCTTATCGTCACGTTGCCGATCCCGCCTGGATCCGCGACCGGCATCTCTTCGTTGCCGAGGGACGCCTGGTGGTCGAGCGGCTGCTCGCGCTCACCAGATTCGACGTCCACTCCATCCTGCTGAATCGGGCGGCGCACGCGTCTCTGGGAGAGGCGGTGTCCCGCGCTGCGGCGCCGGTCCTGGTCTGCGCCGACGCGTCACATCTGGCGGCGGTCACCGGCTACAACTTCCATCGCGGCTGCCTGGCGCTGGTCACGCGGCCGCCGTCCCTGGCTCCGGCGGAGTTGTTCTCCTGCCGGCGCATCCTTGCGCTCGAAAGCGTCGGCAATCCCGACAATATCGGCGGTCTGTTCCGTACCGCCGCGGCGCTCGGGGTAGACGGTGTCCTGCTGGATCCGCGAAGCGGCGATCCGTTCTATCGCAAGGCGATCAGGACGTCGATGGGCGCAGCGCTCAGGGTCCCGTTCGCACGCGCCGAGGAATGGCGGGCCACGCTGGCAGCTTTTCGTGATCGCGGTTTCAAGGTGATCGCGTTGACGCCATCGGTTACGGCTGTCGATCTCTCCGGGGTTCCTCCTCTCGCCCCTGACGACCGCGTCATGGTGATGGTCGGCGCGGAAGGGCCGGGCCTGGACCCGGCATCACTCGAGGAGGCGGATGTGCGAGTGCGCATCTCCATCGATGAAGCGGTGGATTCGCTGAACGTAGTGGTTGCAGCGGGGATCGCGCTGGATCGACTGAGATCCGGCTCGAGCACGGGTAGCTTCCGCCGTTAGGCGTAAGGATGCGGCTGTCGAACGAAACTCAACCGCCGCCCGTCGCCTTCCGGCTGAAGCCGGAAGCTACAACACCTCATTCCGCCTTCAGCGCCACCACCGGATCGATTCGCGACGCCCGCCACGCGGGACCCAGACCGGCCAGGCAGGCGACGATGAACATCAGCGTCGCGGCAGCGGCGAGCGAGACAGGATCGGCCGGCGTGATCTGAAACAGCAGCCCCTGCGCGAACCGTCCGAGCGCCAGCGTGGCGGCAACGCCGGCAGCGATGCCGATCAGCGCGAGCACCACGGACTCCCACAACACGCCCATGACGACCGCGCGGCGTTCCGCTCCAAGCGCCAGTCGCAGGCCGATCTCCCGGGTTCGCCTGGAGACGCTGTATGCGAGCAGCCCGTAGAGCCCGGCAGATGCGAGCACCGCGGCAGCCGCGGCGAGCAGGCCGGCCAGGGAGGCCAGGACGCGCTCGGTGACGATCGACTCGCGGATGCGGTCAGCAACAGTTTGCATGTGAATCGGAACAACCGCGTCCAGGGCGCGCACCTCGCGGCGGACCAGATCCGAAACCGAGGCCCGCGGCGCGACCCGCATCTCGATGAACATGTTGTCTCCACGCTGCTGCTGCCATGGCAGATAGGCGACTGCGCGCGGCGTTTCCTGGAGGCGCTGATACTTGGCGTCTGACACGAGACCGATGATCTGGAGGTCCTTCCGGGACTTGTCCCTGCCGATCGTGATCTGGCGCCCCATCGGATCCTGCCCGGGGAAGAAGTGGCGCGCCAGCGTCTCGTTCACGACTGCAACCGGGAGGGCAGCCTCGCGATCGCTGTCACCGATATCGCGGCCGCGCAACAGCGTCATCCCGGTCGTTCCGAAGTAGTTGGACGACACGGTGTTGAAGTACACCGTGGCCGAGCCCGGCCTGGGTGGTGCGCCGTCGATCCCGACGTTTTCGGTCCAGGCGCCATCTCCGCCACTGAGTGGCGGATACATCGAGAGGCTCGCCGAGGCGACGCCGGGCACGCGCCGAACCCGTTCGAGCAGCTCCTGATAGAAGCGCGCCGCCCGCTCCTCGTCGTATCCGGCCGCATCGACGTCGGTTGCGAGTACGAGGACATACTGCCGTTCGACGCCAGCCGATTGTGTCAGCACGCTGTAGAGGCTCCGCCCGAACAAGGCTGCGCTTCCAAGCAACAGGACCGACAGCGCAACCTGCGCCGCGACGATCCATCGGCCTGAGGCCCAGCGCGAAGGAAGGGCCCGGGCGGAGTCGGGCGAGACTTTCAGTCCCGCGGCTGGGTCGACCCGGGTTGCGCCGAGCGCCGGCAGCACCGAGCAGATGGCAGAGGTGACCGCGGCTACGGCGAGGGCGAACAACATCACCCGCACGCCGACGTCGGCATCGAGGTCGATCTTCTGCTCGCGCGTGGTCATGAGGGCGACGAGGGAGTTGGCGCCCCACGAGGCGATCACGAGCCCGGCCAGGGATGCCAGCAGCGTCCACACCAGCGACTCGGTGAGCATCTGTCGCACGAGCCTCGGCCGGCCTGCGCCAATCGCGAGCCGGACGGCAATCTCACGCCGCCGCCCGGCGCCGCGCGCCAGCAGCAGATTCGCGGCGCTCGCACACGCGACGATCAACAGCACGCCGACCAGTGCGAACAGGAACCACAGCGGCTGCGCGAAGCGATTGCGCACCCGCGAGAATCCGGCGCGCGCCGATTCGAGTGAGGTGTTCCGGCCCAGGAATTGGGCGCGGCGGTCCGCTTCGATTGATGACGGGGTGGTGGCCTCGAGCACCGCGGGCCAGAATCGCGCGAGGGACGCATTCGCCTCCCGAAGCGTCACGCCGTCGCGCAGCCGTGCGATCAGGTGGACCCAGCTCGATGTCGGCGACGTCAGTCGTCCGGGCCTCACATTGCTCGTCAGAGGGATCGTGATCTCCGGCGCGATACCGGGTGCCACACCCGAGTAGCCTCTGGGTGTGATCCCCACGATCGTGTAGGTGTCCGGCCCAATCCGAACCGTTCGTCCAATCGCGCCCGGATCGCCGCCGTAGCGGCGCTGCCAGGCCGCCTCGCTGATGACCGCCACGCGGCCGTGAGGCCCCCCTCCGATCTGGTCGTCGTCTTCCGAGAACGTACGCCCTGCCGCTGCGGTGACTCCCAGGGTGGCGTAGAACCCGCCGGACGCGGTCAGGACTTCGGCCGGTTCCAGCTCCTGGCCCCACGCGACGTGAAAGTCCTCGACACTCCAGGCCGCCACGCTCTCCAGCACCTCCGCGCTGCGGGCCCGAGCTTCGGTGAAGATCGGATACGAGAACGACGGCCTGCTGAAGTACACGAGGCGATCCGGCGATCGAACCGGCAGATCGCGCAGGATGAGTCCGTCGACCAGCGTGAAAATCGCCGTGGTTGCTCCGATGCCGAGACCAAGGACGAGCACGAGCGTCGCCGTGAACGCCGGCGCGCGCCGGAACATCCGCAGCGCATAGACGACGTCCTGGTATGCGCTTTCCAGCCATGGTGAGATCCACGCCGCGCGAGCCTCTTCGCGCGCGAGCGTGATGTTGCCCATCGCGCGGCGACTCGCCGCGTCCGCCTCACGCGGCGGCGTCCCTCCGCTGCGTTCGCGGGCCTCCGCCATCAGCCGGTGCGCCTCGATCTCTTCGGCGATCTCGGCTTCGATTTGGCGCTGTTGAAAGAGATAACGAAGCCGTCTCAGTAGGGTCATCATGGCAATTCATTCATGTCGCAGGGCGTTGACCGGCTCGATGCGCCGGTGACGCAGTGAATACCAGATGCGGCGGAGGAAATTCATGGCAGTGCGCCTGTGGATGCCGGGCTACGCGGAGTCGAGGACCTGCTGGATGGCGCCGATCAGCCGCTGGAACTCTTTCCGCTCGGAGGTGAGACGCTTGCGCCCGGCGGCAGTCAGCGTGTAGTAGCGGGCGCGCCGGTTGTTGTCGGACGCTCCCCATTCCGCGGTGACCCACCCGTTCACCAGCAGCCGCTGGAGCGCCGGGTACAGCGAGCTCTCGCCCACCACGAGCACTTCGTCGGAGACCAGGCGGATGCGTTCGGCGATCGCGTAGCCGTGCAGCGATCCGCGTCCGAGCGTCCGCAGGATCAGCATGTCGAGCGTGCCCGGCAGCAGGTCCGGCGGTTGATTGGTGATGCCCATCCCTCTCCCATCGTTAGACGATGGGTAGGATGGATCGGTTGGGCCGACCTGTCAAGTCCCATCGTCTGTCGATGGGACGAGCGACCAGCGACTAACGGCTGCTAGGCATACGCCGCGCCGATCATCAGCTTTCGAATCCGGAGGTACGGCGATCCGTGTGTGATGCTGTTGGTCTGTGTCGGCTGGCCCTTGGCGTCGCCGCCGGTGCCGAACATCTTCCAGGACTCCTTGCCCGAGATCGCGTCGAGATTGCCCCAGAAGTCCGTGGTGATCGCGTTGTAGGTGACGTTGCTCACCATGCGCGTGATCTTGCCGTTCTTGATCTCCCAGAACGCGTTGCCGCCGAACTGGCCGTTGTAGCGCTGCTGGTCGATCGAGTAGCTGCCGCGGCCCTCGATGAGAACGCCGTCTTTGGTGTCGGCGATGATCTGCTCCGGGGTCGGGGAGCCGGCCGGGCCCGCGTCGACATGGACGTTCGGCATGCGCAGGAACGGGTAGTCGCGCCAGGAGTTGGCCGAGGTGCAGCCCCGGCTCTCCTTCTCGCCGATGAGATGGGCCATCTCCCGGTTGGTCTGCAGGCCGACCAGGATTCCCTCACGCACGAGCGGCCATTGCTGCGTCTTCACGCCGTCGTCGTCGAAGCCGACCGTGCCGACGCCGCCGGGCAGGGTGCGATCGGCAGTGACGTTGAACAGCTTCGACCCGTATTTCAGTTTTCCGAGGTCGGAGATCCTGATGAAGCTGGTGCCGGCGTAGTTGGCTTCGTAGCCGAGAATGCGATCGAGCTCGGTGGCGTGGCCGACGATCTCGTGAATGGTGAGCATGGCGTGTGACGGGGTCATCACCACGTCCTTCACGCCCATCTCCACCGGCTTCGCGGTGCAGAACTCCACCGCCTCGGCGGCGATGCGCTCGGCGTTTTCCGGCATCTCGGCGCGCTCGGCGATCTCCCAGCCGCCGGTCATCATCTCGCCGGTGTAGGTGCGCGACTTCGTCTCGTTGTTCCTGCGGGCGGTGACCGTGAACGATGGCGAGCAGGCCCAGACGTCCTGCTCGATGTACGAGCCCTCGGAGCTCGCGAAGTACTTCCACTCGTGCTCGATCCCGATCGACGCCTGGACGCTCACGACCTCCTTGTTCTTCACCGCGATGTCGACGACGCGCTGGACCAGCGCCTGCTTGTCGTCGCCCGACAGCGAATCCGGGTTTTTCACGATCGGTGTCGCCCAGTACTCGGTGTACGCACCTACCGGCGCGAGGATCACGTCGCGCTGCTTGGCGATCGCGCTGGCCTTCGCCACTTCGGTCGCGATCCTGGTGATGCGGCGGATCTCTTCTTCAGTCACCACCGGGCTGCTGGCGAACCCCCAGACCCCGGTGTGAATCACCCGGACGCCGAAGCCTGCTGCGCCCCGACCCGAGGTCTCGTCCGCGCCGCCGAAGCCGCCGCCACCTCCGCCGCCGCCGCGTCCGCCCCTGCCGCCGCGCCCACCGCGTCCGCCGCCACCGCCGAAGTTGCCCAAGCCCTCGAAGTCGCTGTTGCCGCCGTTGGCGTTCACGCTCGAGTTCGTCCGGCGTGTGAACCGGATATCGGCGTAGGTACAGCCGTTGCGTTTCGCCTCCGCGAGCGCCACATCTGCAAGCCCCTTGAACTGAGACCCGAGCGGCTTGCCCGACGGTGACTGGGCGATGAGATCGCCAACGAGATCGCTCGCGGCCATCACCAGGCCGGACGAGGCGACAGTTCTCAGGAAGTCTCGGCGTTTCATTGGAAGTTGCCGCTTGGGAGTGGGTTGGAGCCTGGAGCTTGGAGCCTGGGATTTGCCATGGTCACACCGCAGGCGAGACCGACGTCATATAGAAGTCTTCAATCCTGACCGGCGGCACCAGCGCCGTGCCCGGGCCATCGTACGACTCGCCCGTATGAATCGGCACCGGAGTGCCGACCGCCGTGATGTTGTTGAACCCCACGATCGGCGACATGTTCCAGCGGAAGTTCTGGACCGGGCCGGCGATCTCGCCGTTCTCGATCAGGAACAGCCCGTCCCGCGTCATGCCGGTGTTCAACAGGGTTGGCTGATCAACCGGCCGGATGTACCAGAAGAATGTGACCAGCAGCCCGCGGCGCGTGGACTTGATCATCTCGGCGATGGTCATGTTCGAGCCTTCCAGCACCAGGCTGTTGCTGGTCGAGCTCGGCGTTGGCTCCTTCTTCTGGCGGGTCGCCCACTGGCGATCGTAGTACAGGTTCCTGAGCACGCCTTTCTCGACCCAGGTGACGTCGCGCGCTGGAAGACCGTCGGTGCCGATCGGCGACTGGCGCAGGATCGGGTTGCCGATGTCGCTCTTCAGTGTGAACTGCTCGCCGAAGACTTTCTCGCCGATCCTGGTGGTGCCACGCTCTTTTCCACTGAAGTAGTTGCCGACCGGGCCTTCCGCTGTCCTCGCGTTGAACAGTCCGGTCATCAGCGAGAGGAAGCGGGCGGCGGGACGCGGCTCGAGAATCACGGTGTAGCGTCCCGGCTCCAGCGCCCGTGCTTTCTGGCTCTTGATGGCCTTGTCAGCAGCCGTCTCCGTGAGCTGTACGGGATCGATCAAGCCGGTGTCCTTGACCCCGGTGATGCCCGCCCACCCGGATCCGCCGCCATCCTTCGTTCTCGCGGTGAGGATGAAGCTCGCCTCCGCATACTGGTAGTAAGCGAACAGGCCCTTCGAGTTCGCGGTGCAGGTGGTCTGGTAGACCTTCGGGATGTACCCCGAGCCGAGCACTCCCTTCTTCGCGCAGATATCGAGGCTCTGGCGCACGGCGCGGGCCCGTTCCGCGGGACCGTAATTCACGCCGCTCGGCAGCGCCGCATCCACCGGTTCGTACTCCTGCGGACCGGTGAGGACCGGCGCCTCGCTGGCCTCGCGCGCTTCCGACGCGCGCTTCAGGGCATCGGCCACCCCCTGCTTCAACGCCGCGTCATCGAAATCGCGCACCGTCGCGGTGCCCGACTTGTTTCCGAGGTACACGGTAATCGCGGCGGTCCGATCGAACTGCACCATGTTGGCGGTGATGTTCGAGTTCGCGAACCGCGTCGCGGAGCGCTCACCGCCGTTGAACTCGACCTCGACGGCGTCGGCCTTCGCCATATCGATCACCTTGTCGGTGATCGCCTTCACTTCGTCGCGAGAGTACATGGACTAGTGATCGGCCCTGCACGCGCAGTGCGCGCCGCCAGCGCCGCAGCCGCCTGCCATCGGCGCCGGGGAAGACTGACGGCCGGCCGATGCGCCGACCATCCCGGGGCTCGAGAGCCGTTTCACGAGGTTCCGTCCCTGGCAGGCCGGGCACTCTGCGGTCCGCTCGGCGCTCACATAGGCCTCGAACTCGCGGTCGCAGTCGCTGCACTGGTATTCGAAGATGGGCATGGGAAATCGTAACTGGGGTAAATCCCAAATCCCAAGCTCCAAATCCCAACGCACATCCAACTGCCAAATCCCAAGACAACGCCCAACAGCAATTCCCAAGGCCACGCGGAGTTGTGTCTCGCCGCGACCGTCCACTCGGAGTTGGGAGTTGATTTGGGAGTTTCCTGGGATTTGGCAGTTGGATGTGCGTTGGGATTTGGGATTTGGAACTTGGGATTTAACTTAAGATGCATCGCATGTTTTCGCGCGTTCTACGCGTCCTTTTGCCGCTCGCCATCGTCGCCGCCGCATTCACCGGCGCACCTGCCGCAACGTCTCGCGGACAGGCTCCCGCCCAGCCGGCGGCCGGCGAACAGCAGGCGCCCGCCGGGAACCTGAACGATCCGGCGTCGCTCCTGTCGTGGCGCAGCATCGGGCCGCCTCGCGGTGGACGCTCCATTGCCGTGAGCGGCGTCAAGGGGCGGCCGAAAGAGGCGTACTTCGGAGCCGTCGGCGGCGGCCTGTGGAAGACGACCGATGCCGGTGAGAACTGGGCGCCGGTCACAGATGGGCAGATCGGCAGCTCCTCGGTCGGAGCGGTGGCGGTGTCCGAGTCCAACCCCGATCTGGTCTACATCGGCATGGGCGAGTCGTGCATCCGCGGAAACATCATGCCCGGCGACGGCGTGTACAAGTCCACGGATGCCGGCAAGACCTGGACGCTCGTGGGCTTCCGCGCCTCGGACGCGATTTCGAAGATTCGCATTCATCCGACCCGGCCCGACCTCGTCTTCGTCGCGTCGTTCGGCAAGTACGGCGTGCCGAGCGACGAGCGCGGCGTGTTCAAGACCACTGACGGCGGGCGGACCTGGCGCCGGACCCTGTTCCGCGATGACAAGACCGGTGCGGTGGATATCGCTATCGATCGCCGCAATCCCGATGTCGTTTACGCTGCGTTGTGGGAGGCATACCGCGTCGAGTATCAGATGTCGAGCGGCGGTCCCGGGAGCGGGCTCTTCAAATCGACCGACGGCGGCGAGACCTGGACCGACATCACCCGGCGCCCTGGTCTTCCGTCAGGCGTTGTCGGGAAGATCGGCATTGCCGTCTCGGGCGCCGACTCGAATCGTCTCTATGCGCTCGTCGAGAACGCGAGCGGAGGGTTGTTCGTCTCCGACGATGCGGGCGGCACGTGGAAGCTGGTGAACGACAACCGTAACTTTCGCCAGCGCGCGTTCTACTACACGCATGTGGCAGCCGACCCGACCAGCCGCGACACCGTGTACCTCCTTAATGTCAGTGCTTACAGATCGGCTGACGGCGGGAAGACGCTGACGGCGATCGGCGCCGGCACGCATGGCGACCATCACGATCTCTGGATCGATCCAGACGACTCGAAGCACCTCGTGCTCGGAAACGACGGCGGGGGCGCGGTCTCAGTTGCCTCCGGGCAGAACTGGTCGCCTCAGGACTTTCCAACCGCCCAGTATTACCACGTGGTGACCACGAAGCACGTGCCGTATCACGTGTGTGGCGCGCAGCAGGACGGCAGCACGGTCTGCCTGCCAAGCGATACCAACCTCGGTGGCCGTGGCGGTGGCGGTGGCCGCGGAGCGCAACCAGTCCCGCCTTACGGCGCCGGTGGGTCCGAACCCGGGTACATCGCGCCGGACCCCAAGGACCCGGACGTGCTGTTTGCCGGTGGGAACAACGGCACGTTCATGACCCGTCTCAACCGCCGCACGGGCGAGCTGCGCGAGGTCAACCCATATCCGCGGATGTTCTCGGGCGAACCCTCGAGCGCGCTGGTCGAGCGCTGGCAGTGGACCTATCCGATCGTCTTTTCTCCAGTCGATCCGAACGTGCTCTACACGTCCTCGCAGCATGTGTGGCGAACGATGAACGGCGGGCAGAGCTGGGAAAAGATCAGCGGCGACCTGACCAGGCACGATCCGAAAACCATGGGCGACTCGGGTGGCCCGATCACCAGGGACATGAACAGCCCCGAGGTGTACGGCACCGTATTCGCGCTCGGGCCCGGCAAGACGAACGTGAACATCCTCTGGGCAGGCTCGGACGACGGGCTCGTCCACGTGACACGGGATGGTGGAAAGACCTGGACCAACGTCACTCCCAAAGAGATGCCGGAGTTCGGCCGCGTCAGTCAGATCGATGCGTCGACTTTCGATCCAGGCGGCGCCTACATCGCCGTCAAGAAACCGCTCCTGAACGATTTCGCGCCGTACCTGTTTCGAACCCACGACTACGGCCGGACGTGGACGCGAATCGTGAACGGGATCGCGGCTGACGATTACACGCACGTCGTGCGTGAAGATCCGGCGCGGAAAGGACTCCTGTATGCGGGAGCGCAGAACGGACTGTACGTTTCTTACAACGACGGCGATTCGTGGAAGTCGCTCTCGCTGAACCTCCCGCGCACGCAGATCTCCGACCTGGTCGTTGAAGCGAACTCACTCGCGATCGCCACGCACGGCCGCAGCTTCTACGTCCTGGACGACCTGAACGTCGTTCGTCAGGCCCCCGAGGCCTCCACATCCACGGCTCCGGTCCTGTTCAAGCCGGCTGACGCGATACGCGGCGGACCGGCGGCCACGATCGCGTATCTGCTGCGCGCCCCGGCGAAGAGCCTGACCACCGACATTCTGGACGGTGCCGGCCGTGTGGTGCAGTCGATTCCCGGACGGGCAGCCAGTCCACCAGGCGGCGGCCGTGGGCGTGGCGGCGATGCGCCGGCAGGGGCTGGCGGCGAGGAAGGCGAGCAGCAAGGTGGAGGACGCGGTGCCGCGGCACCATCCGCGTCGATGGCGCCGGGTCTCAATCGGGTGCCGTGGAATTTGACCCATCCGGGGCCGACGACGTTTCCGGGGATGGTGCTGTGGGGCGCGACCACTGCCGGTCCGGCCGCGCTGCCAGGCAGCTACGAGGTGCGGCTCACCGTGGACGGGCAGTCGATGACCCAGCCGCTGCGCATCCGCAAGCATCCGCAGCGCAGCGTCAGCGATTCGGACCTGCGCGAACAGTTCGACCTCGCGATGCGGATTCGCGACAAGGTGTCGGAGGCGAACAACGCGGTGATCCGGATTCGTTCGCTGAAGCAGCAGGTTGGCGACCGGCTCTCGAAGTCGACCGACGCCGGCCTGAAGTCGTCCGCCGACCGCCTCACCGCGGGGTTGACTGCGATCGAGGAAGAGATCTACCAGGTCCGCAACCAGAGCAACCAGGATCCGCTGAACTTCCCGATCAAGATCAACAACCGGATCGCATCGCTGTTGCGCGCGGTGAATACTGGCGACGGAAAGCCGATTGGCAATGCCGCACCGATCTTTGCGGACCTTTCCGCCGAGTTGAAAACACAGACCGATCGACTTCAGGAAGTCCTGCTCGGGGATGTCCGTTCGTTCAACGAACAGCTCCAGCGGCTGCAACTCGCGCCGCTCGATGTGACGGCGCCAGGATCCCGGTGAACTCGAGTGACCCGAACGCTCGCGGCCGTCGCGTACTGGTTCTCCGCGGTGACGATCACGCTCGGCTCGATCGGCCATGGATTTGTCGGGGTCAAGCCGGTGCGCGCCGCACTCGACGCCGTGACCCTTCCGCCCGACATCATGCGGGTCTTGTGGATCGTGTGGTACTGGGCGAGCGGCACCATGGTGATGTTCGGGCTGCTGCTCTTCTGGGCCTGGCCGGCACTCAAGGCTGGTTCGTCCAGCCGCTCGGCGCCGCCCTTCATCATCGGCGTGTCCTACGTGATCGTTGGCATCGTCAGCTTCCTGTACACCGAACGCGATCCTTTCTGGCTGCTGTTCCTGACGCAAGGCGTGCTGCTTCTCGGATCGACATGGGTGTTCACTCAGGGGAGGTCTTGAACCGCAGCCCGTGGTCCGCAGTCCGCAGCCCGGCGAACTCCAACTCGCGGACCGCGGACCGCGGACCACGGACTGCGGACCCGGTTTGCTATTCTTCCCACCCATGACGAGAACGCTGGCGGCCGTCGCAGTGCTCACACTTCTGGCGGGGGGATGTGCCAGCGCTCCCGCCTCGCGGGCTGCTTCGCCCGCCCGCGGATCGACTCCGATGCAGCACACACTCGTTCCGCGCCCAACCACATTCGAGCCGGGCACCGGCGACGGTTTCGTCGTGACTGCGACCACCGCGATCTACGTACCGGCCGGCAACGACGAGGTGATGCGCATCGGCCGTTTCCTTGCCGACTGGATCGGGATCGCCGCCGGCCCTACGCCTCCCCGTGTCGAGGTCGGATCGCCGCCGTCCCGCGACGCCATCGTGCTGCAGCTCGGCCAGATTGCCGATCCGGCGGCCGAGGCCTACGAGCTCACCGTCAGTGCCGAGCGCATCGCGATTACGGCGGCACGACCCGAAGGCCTCTTTTACGGCATCCAGACGCTGAGGCAGCTGCTGCCTCCCTTCGTCGAGCACGAGGCGACCCGCGCCGATGCCTCGCGGCCCGTGCGTGCGCCTGCCGTGCGCGTGGTCGACAGCCCCCGATTCGCCTGGCGCGGCGCGATGCTCGACGTCGCGCGTCATTTCTTCAGCGTGGACGACGTCAAGCGCTACATGGACCTGATGGCGCTCTACAAGCTCAATTCGCTGCATCTGCACCTCTCCGACGATCAGGGCTGGCGCATCGAGATCAAGTCATGGCCGAACCTGGCCATCGAAGGTGGCAAGAGCGAAGTCGGCGGCGGGGCGGGCGGCTACTACACGCAGCAGGACTACAGTGACCTGGTCGCCTACGGGCGGGATCGGGGCATCACGATCATTCCCGAGATCGAAATGCCCAGCCACATCAACGCTGCGCTCGCCTCATATGCCGAACTTAACTGCGACGGGGTTGCGCGCCAGCGGTACTCGGGGATCGAAGTCGGGTTCAGCGTGGTCTGCGTCGACAAGGACATCAGCTACAAGTTCATCGACGACGTGGTCCGCGAGATCGCGGCGCTCACCCCGGGTCCGTACTTTCATATCGGCGGCGACGAGGTGCGGACGCTGTTGCCGGAGCCGAAGTACATCGCCTTCATCGAGCGCGTGCAGACAATCGTCCAGTCGCACGGCAAGGAGATGATCGGCTGGGACGAGATCGCGTCCGCTCAGCTCCAGAAGACGACGGTGGTCCAGTACTGGCGGCCCGACGGAGCGCCTTTGCAGGCGCTGGCGAAGGGCAACCGGATCGTGGTGTCGGTCGCCAACCGCGCTTATCTGGACATGCAGTACGACACGTCGAGCCCGATTGGTCTTCACTGGGCCGCTTACATCGACGTTCCGGATTCGTATGAGTGGGATCCGCTGACCGTCACGAAAGGGGTCCCGGAGTCCGCCATCGTCGGGGTCGAGGCGCCGCTGTGGTCGGAGACTGCCGCCAACATGCGAGACGTCGAATGGCTGGCGTTTCCCCGGCTCGCGGCAATCGCGGAGATCGGCTGGTCGAAAGGGGAGCGGCAGTGGGCGGAGTTCGCCCCCCGACTCGGCGCCCAGGCCCCACGCTGGACGGCGCTGGGGATCAACTTCTATCGGTCGCCGAAGGTGCCATGGGCTCAGCGGTGACGGGCCCGGCAGGGCCTCAACGCCCTGCGCTACATGGGCATATCGGCAGGCCTGAAGGCCCTGCCCTGCATGGATCCGAGCCCGACATGGGCATTGATCTGTAGGGCAGGGCCTTCAGGCCCTGCCGACTTCCCAAGGCCTGCCGCGTTTCAAAGGCTTGCCGTCCCGCAACAAGACCGTCTCGATGACCTCCGCCGCCGTGGCGGCGCCGTTCTCCTGCTGAATCTGCCCCGCGGCTGCCGCGCCCCGCTCGCGGTATGCAGGATCATCGAGCAACCCGCGTAGCGCCTCGGCCGCGGTCGCCGCGGAATACTGCCGTCGCCCAATCACCTTCGCCACCCCTAATCGCACCATCCGGGCGCCGTTGTCCGGCTGATCGTGGCTGAACGGCACGATCAGCATCGGCTTACCGGCGCGTAGCGCCTGAGCGGTGGTGCCGATGCCGGCCTGGTGGACGATCGCGGCGGCCCTGGGAAACAGTTCCGAGAACGGGGCATAGGGCGCGACCGCGATCTGGTGATCGGACGAAGGCGCTGACGGCGAGTCCGGGCCCACGAGCAAGACGGCCCTCCGCCCGATCGCTCGTGCCGCCGCGGCGCTGGTCCGATAGAACTCGCCGGGATCGAACACCGCGGCCGAGCCGAGCGTGAACACAATCGGCGGCTCGCCGGCGTCGAGAAAGGCCTGAAGCGCTGCCGGCATCGGCTCGTGTCGATCGTAGAACGCGAATCCGGTGACTCGCGCGTTCGCAGGCCAGTCCGGCTGGGGCGCGCCGACGAGCGGCGAGAACATCGCGAGGATCGCTCGTGCCTTGTCTCGCGGCCCGAAAATGCCCCCGGGGCCGGGATTGAGTCCGAGGTCACGCCGCATCTGGCGCACCGGCTCGGTCCAGTGCCGGATGCTCCACTGACTCAATCGGACGAGCGATGCGTACAGCGGCTTCGAGAATTCCGCGATTCGTGTCAGCCACGGCGCCTGGATCAGGATCGGCGGGTCGTGCCGCGACATGAACGACAGCGGCGCGAGCGTTGCGACGACCCACGGGATCCGCGCCATTTCCGCGACGCTGTCGGCAGCGAAAACGAGTTCCGCGGACAGCAACAGATCCGCACCCCGCACTGCGTCCATCAGATCCGCGTACATCTCGGCGACGGCGGGCACCATCAGCCGCCGGATGACATGCTCCGGCCCGCCACGCTCGTCCATCACGGCGCGGAGCAGGTCCTTGTCGTCAGGAGTGAGATTGGGACGGATCGCGTGGAAGGCGACACCGGTGCTGGTGATTTTCTCGCCGTAGTACGCGGACGTGGCGATCACCGGCACGTGGCCGCGGCGCTGCAGCTCCAGCGCCAGCGCGACCATCGGGTGGATGTCCCCGAGAGACCCGAACGTGGCAAGAACGATCCTGGCGATAGGCTCAGCTCTGCGCGACGGCTACTGCCGCCGGACGCAGCACGTCGTCGCCGATCCGGTAGCCGTGCCGGACGACGCCGACGATGGTGCCGTCCTGGTCAGGAGTAGCCGCCGGAACTGCTGACACGGCGTCGTGCAGCGCCGGATCGAACTTCTGACCCTCGGATTCGATCCGTGTCACGCCGAACCCCTCGAGCTTGGCCAGGAACTGCCTGCGCACGAGCTCGACCCCCTGGAGCAGGGTGTCGATTCGATCTGGAGCGGTGTTGGACCTGGCCGCATCGAGCGCGCGATCGAGGTTGTCGACCACGTCGAGCAGGTCGGCGAGGATCTCGCGCCGTCCGCGCTCGATGTCCTTCGCAATCTCGCGGCGTATCCGCAGTCGCGACTCGTCGAATTCCGCCGAGGCGCCGCGATATCGTGCGATCGCGTCCTGGAGCTGTTTGTCCTTCTCCGCGAGCTTCTGCTCCAGCTCCTCGACGTAGGTCGGTTTCAGCGAAGGCGCAGCGGTGGCTGCGGCCGTACTCGCGTTCGCGTTCTCCTGGTTGGCCCACCAGCGGCGATCGACGACCTTGACCGGGACTTCGTACTCTTTGTCGCTCATGGGACGGGATGTGGCTGCGGCTCTTCGGCCCTGGGTTGAAAGGCAAACGTCAGCTTGTCGTCGGCCACGTCGATCGTGACGGTACCGCCATTCTCCAGCTCACCGAACAGGATTTCGTCGGTCAGGCGATCGCGCACTTCGGTCTGGATGACCCGCGCCAGCGGACGCGCGCCAAAGACGGGGTCGTACCCCTTGGTCGCCAGCCACTCGCGCGCTCCGGCTTCGAGCGTGATCGCCACGCGGCGCTCGGCGAGCTGCGCCTCGAGCTGCAGGATGAACTTCTCGACGATCGTTTCCATCACGCCGGGAGTCAGCGGCCCGAACGACACGATTGCGTCGAGGCGATTGCGGAACTCGGGGCTGAACACCTTCTCGATCGCGTGCCTGGATCGCTGCTGCGACGCCTTCTGCCGACTGTCGACCGCGCGATCGGACTTGCCGGAGTCCCAGAAGCCGATCGTCCCGGCGCTCAGCTCGCGCGAGCCGGCGTTGGACGTCATGATCAGCACGACCTGCCGGAAGTCCGCTTTCCGCCCGTTGTTGTCGGTCAGCGTGGCATGGTCCATGACCTGCAGCAGGATATTGAAGATGTCGGGGTGCGCCTTCTCGATCTCGTCGAGCAGCAGCACCGCGTAGGGATGCTGGCGGATCGCGTCGACCAGCAGGCCGCCCTGCTCGAAGCCGACGTAGCCCGGAGGCGCGCCAATCAGCCGGGCCACCGCATGCTTCTCCATGTACTCGCTCATGTCGAAGCGGATGAACTCGTTGCCCAGGTGCAGCGCGAGCTGCTTGGCGAGCTCTGTCTTGCCCACGCCGGTCGGCCCGGTGAACAGGAAGCAGCCTGCGGGCCGGTCCGGCTGCCCGAGGCCGGCCCGCGATCGCTTGATCGCCCGTGCGACCGTACCGACCGCTTCGGCCTGGCCGAACACGACCCTGCCGAGCGCTTCTTCGAGCGTCCGCAGCCGATCGCGATCGGATGACGACGCCTGCTTGGCGGGTATGCGCGCGATGCGGGCGACCACGTCCTCGATTTCACCGACGCCCACCTCGATCACCGCAATCTCGGACTTGCCGCGCTCCTCGAGCGGCTGCCGGGCCTGGCGCATCCGCACGCGGGCGCCCGCCTCGTCCAGCACGTCGATCGCACTGTCGGGCAGCTTGTAGTCGCGCAGATGCCGCGCGGCCAGCTTCGCCGCCGACTCGAGCGCATCGTCCGTGAATCGCACGTGGTGGTGCGACTCGTAACGCGAGCGCAGGCCCTCGAGAATCTTCACGGTCTCGGGGAGCGATGGCTCGTCGATCGCGATCTTCTGCAGCCGCCGCGCGAGCGCCCGGTCCTTCTCGATGTGCTTGAACTCTTCGTGCGTCGTGGACCCGACCACCCGCAGCTGCCCGGCGGTCAGAATCGGCTTGATCAGCGTGGCGAGGTCCATGGTCCCGCCGGTCGTCGCGCCGGCCCCGACCGTCGAATGAATCTCGTCGATGAAGAGAATCGGCATCCGCCGCTTCGAGAGCGCCTGAATCACGGCCTTGAAGCGCTCTTCGAAGTCGCCGCGGAACCGCGTGCCGGCGAGCAGCGCCCCCGTGTCGAGCGAGAACACTTCCGCCCCTTCGAGCAGCTCCGGCACCTCATCGCTCAACAGACGCGCCGCGAGACCCTCGGCGAGCGCGGTCTTCCCGACGCCGGCGTCGCCGACGAATACCGGATTGTTCTTCCGGCGGCGGCAGAGAATTTCGAGCGTGCGCTCGAGCTCGTGCCTGCGGCCGATCAGGGGGTCGAGTTCCCCGGCCTTGGCGCGGGCGGTCAGACTGGCGGCATACGCCGACAGCGGGTCGCGGGAGCTGGCAGGGCCGGCCTCGCCGAAGCCGGCTTCGGCGTCTCCCGACGCAGCATCCTCGTCGCCAGTCGGCGCTGCCGGCGGCACCTTGCTGATCCCGTGCGTGATGTATTCGAGAACGTCGAGACGGGTCACCCCCTGCGCGGCGAGGAGCTGGGCCGCGTACGACTTGTTCTGCTGCAGCGTCGCTGCGAGCACGTCGCCGGACTGCACTTCCTGGCGCCCGGCGCTCTGGACGTGGAGCACGGCGGTTTGGAGGACGCGCCGGAACGCGAGCGTCTGTTCGGGTTCCTTCTGCTGCCCGCGGCTGAACTGCTCCACGGACTCTTTGAGATACCGGTCGAGGTCCTTGCGAAGCTGCGGCAGGTCGGCGCCGCAGGCGGCCAGGATGCGCTCGCCGTCGGGATCGTGGGCAAGCGCGTACAGCAGGTGCTCGAGCGTGAGGTGAGTATGCCTCCGCGAGGTCGCCTCTCTGTAGGCAACCGTCAGAACGACTTCGAGAGCTGGGCTGAACACGTAAAACTAATCCTGAGATTCGACAATCCTGGAGATATGACGCCTATTCCGGCTCCATCGCCGCACGAAGCGGAAAACCGCTCTCGCGGGCGCGGTCGATCACCGTCGCCACCTTGGTCTCGGCGACCTCGAACGGATACACACCGCAGAGGCCCTTCCCCTGCGTGTGGACCATCATCATGATGCGGTGCGCTTCGGCCGGCTGCTTGTGGAAGATCGTCTCGAGGATCTCCACCACGAAGTCCATCGTCGTGTAGTCGTCGTTGAGCAGCAGAACCTTGAAAAGCTCGGGCTTCTTCGTTTCCTGCTTCGTCCGCTCGAGGACCTCACCTGATGTCCGTCGATCCGCGTCTGCCATGGCGCTGGCTATAAATTGTACCGGAATCGAGGCTCGAAACCCGCCAAGTGCCCGCGGTCCGCCATCCGCAGCCCGCAGTCCGTAGCGTGATCCCAAATTGCGCACCTACGGACCGTGGCTCGTTGCCAAGCCCGGACCGCGGACTGCGGGCCGCGGACCGCGAATGCCTGATCCACAATACGCCATGCTCCCCCTCGCGCCCGGCATCGACTACGTCGATGTGAACTTCCTCGGCTACCCGAACATCATCGCGACTGCCGTCCTGCACGGCCCCGGAGGGGCGGCCCTGATCGATCCCGGGCCGTCGACGAGCCTTTCGCACCTTCAGGAAGCACTGGAGCGGGGTGGTCTGAGAATGCACGACGTGCGGCAGATTCTCCTGACGCACATCCACCTCGACCACGCGGGCGCGGCGGGGTCGATCGTCCAGGCGCACCCCCACATCGACGTGTTCGTGCACGAGCGTGGCGCACCCCACCTGTCGGACCCGACCAAGCTGCTGTCGAGCGCAGCGCGGCTCTACGGGCAGGACATGGAGCGGCTCTGGGGTGCGTTTCTGCCCGTCCCTTCGGACCGGTTGCGTGTCCTGCGCGGCGGAGAGCGGATCGAGGCCGCCGGACGGACGCTCGACGTCGCCTACACGCCTGGACATGCCTCGCACCACGTCAGTTTTTTCGAGCCATCCAGCCGGATCGCGTTCATCGGCGACACGGGAGGCATCCGGCGGGGCAGCGGCAAATACGTGATGCCGGCATCGCCGCCGCCCGATGTCGATCTGGAGCTCTGGCGGGTGAGCGAGGCGCGGATCCTCGAATGGGATCCCGACACGCTGTTCCTCACGCACTTCGGTCCGTACCACGGCGCCCGCATGCACTTCCAGGAAATGATGGACCGGCTGGTCGAGTGGAGCCGGGTCGCCCGGCGCCTGGTCGAGGACCAGTCGCTCTCGGACGAAGAGCGCGAGCGGCGCTTCGTTGCCGAAGCCGTGCAGGATCTCCGGCGGGCCGTGGGGGTGCAGGACGCGGAGCAGTACACCCGGGCGGGGAGTATTGTCTACTCCTGGCAGGGCTTGTCGAGATACTGGCGAAAGAAAATGGGATAAAGTTGCCGGCGCAAGTCCGGCACATCAATTGAAGCCGCGCTGTCCGGGAGCTCGATATGAGGACACCTCTGAAGAGTTACGTTGCGGCGTTGATTCTGGCGACAGCTCTCGGTGCCACGCTCGGAGCGCAGATCACGCTCCAGCCCACGCCTCCGCCGGCGCTGACCGCGGAGAACGAATCCTGGTACCAGGGCGGAGGTCCCATCTCGTACGGCGGCAACCTCTACTATCCTGCCGGCGCCATCACCCACTTCCTCCGCAATGAAATGAAACGTACCGGGACGTATGGCAACGTGCCGATCTACGTCAGGACCACGCAGGAGCCGGGCAGCATCGTCTACGTTCCCCTTCCTGGCGGATTGGTGAAGCCCTACGAGCGGCGCCGCTCGGGTGACCTTGCCGGAACGGTGGGCAGCACGGCGCCGTCGTTCGTGGTATCGCTTCCCGCGGCGGAAACGAATCCGTCGATCCTGCAGGCGCCGGCCCCACCGACAGGCGTCCCGGTCGGAACAACAGGTTTCATCCCCACCGAGCCGTCGCCCGTACCCGAGGGTGAGTCGCGGATGGAGGCCCTGCCATCGCCGGTAGGGACGGTTGGACCCCTGATGACGCGGACAAGGATCCAGACCGTCCAGCGTCCGGTCGGCCTCAACGCGGTGTTCGTCGAATTCCAGGGCACACGCTGGTTCTCGGCAGGGTCGGCCGTCGAGTACTCACCCGATCGCTTCACTCCCATCGGCGAGCACCGCGGGTTCACGGTGTATGGGCAAACGGGGCAGCCTGGCGTGATCTACATGGCGCTGCTTCCGGGGACGCCGGGATTGGTGGCGCCGTATAAGAGCCGGTAGCCCGCGGTCCGCAGCCCGCAGCTCGCAGCCCGGGGCTTGCGGCTTGCCGGACCGCGGACCGCCGAATGCGGACCGCGAACTGCGGCCTGCGATAGCTATACTGTCGTCTCGTGTCCTGGATTCGCCGCATCACTCTGGGCCGTGACCCGCGGCGGACGTTGACGCGTGTGGCGGTCCTGACCGCCATCAGCATCCTCACCTTCGGCTGGCTTCTCACGCCGGTGCGGGTCTCCGGCATCAGCATGGAGCCGACTTACCGCGATTCCACTCTGAACCTGGTCAACCGCATGACGTTTCGAATGCGTGCGCCGCGGCGGGGCGATGTCGTGGCGATTCGCCTTGCCGGTCCGAACGTCTTGTATGTGAAGCGCATCGTGGCGTTGCCGGCCGAGCGGGTCTCGATTGTCGAGGGCATGGTCGAAATCAACGGCCAGCCCCTGATCGAGCCGTACGTCCACAAGCGGGCGCGCTGGAACTATCCGGAAGTGACGGTCGGACCCCGCGAGTACTTCGTCATCGGCGACAATCGCAGCATGCGCATGGTCGATCATGATTTCGGACGCGTGGATGCCCGGCGTGTCCTGGGCCGGCTGCTTTTCTGAATGTCGCGCCGCGTTCAGCTGATCCTCGCGCTCGTCTTTGCGGTCGCCGCGCTGTGGTGGTGGAACGGCAGACGGTCGTCGGCAGAACGAGAGGTTCAGGCGCTGTTCGAAGGGTTTGCCCGGGAATTCAACTCCGGCGCGAGCGGCGGGCTCGGTCTCCTGGCGCGTGCCGCCCACATCGGCGAGTACTTCACCCCCGACGTCGTTATCGAACTGGCGCAGGGCAGTCCTCCCATACAGGGACGCGAGACCCTGATGGGCATGGCGAGCCGCCTCCAGCCGCGCACATCGGCGTTCGAGCTGGAGTTCGATGATGTGACCGTGGAGTTCCCGGATCCGGACCACGGAGAGGCGACGTTCACGGCATTGTTCCGCCAGTTATCGGGAGAAAAATCGATCGATGCCCGTGAGTTCTCCGCGGAAGTCGTTCGGACAGACGGCCGCTGGCGGGTCAGCCGGGTCGTCGCTATCGACACTTTGAGATAACGAAGCGAGGGAGCAGTAATGGCACTGCAAGCGGGCGACGAAGCCCCGGATTTCGAATTGCGCAGTCACCGTGGCGGGACCGTCCGCCTGTCCGACTATCGCGGCAAGAGGAACGTCGTGCTCGCGTTCCATCCCCTGGCGTTCACGCCGGTCTGCGCCACCCAGATGACTGGTTACGAGACCGACAAACCGCAGCTCGAGAAGGCGGACGCCGTCGTGTTCGGGGTCAGCATCGATCCTCAGCCGTCGAAAGCCGCCTGGGCGAAAACCCTCGGACCGATCTCGTTCGATCTCCTGAGCGACTTCCATCCACACGGCGAAGTGGCGCAGAAATACGGCGTGTTCCGCCCGAAGGAAGGGTTTTCCGAACGCGCGATCTTTGTCGTTGGCAAGGACGGCCGGATCAAGTGGTCGAAGACCTACGACATCCCGCAACAGCCGGACAATGCGGAACTCCTGGCAGCACTTGAGGGCCTGCCCTGAGCGAGCGAAGCCAGCGAAGTAAACCGAAGTGAGTCGAATGAGTGATGTCGAAGGTGAGGGCCTGAGCCCTCAACCTTCGACGAACCTGGCCGCGGGCGCCGAAATCGCCCGGGAGCGGGGGTCGTGAGCCGGCCTGTTCTGGCTGACGAGGCAGGTAGTCAGCCGGCCGGCACCGGCGGGTTGTAGCTACGCGACAGCCATCGTGTGACCGCGCCTGACGTTAGTGACCCGTGTAGGAGTTGCGCCCTCCTGGCGGACGAACGCACCATCCCGGGTCTGAGACAAGAACTTTGCGTCGACCAGCGCGCCTAGTAGAGCGTCACAGGTGTCACGCTCCAGTCCCCACAGCCGCTGTGCCTGTGCGGGGGTCAGACGGAGGCCCGGCATCTCGACGAACTCCCCTTGAATCCGCTGGAGTACTTCATCGATACGCATAGGTTCACGTCCCTCCTAGCCGACCGTTGGTCTTTTCCGAATGTCACCTAGAGTGCAACCGACGTACCCGGGCGTTTTCGACGATCCGGACCGTATCGCGTCAGGGTCTCCCTGGGCGATAAGTGATTGCTGGGACGTTTCTTATCTGATCCGTAGCCCCGATGACCGACTAGCGAGGACCCACTGAAGGACCGGGAAAAAGCGTACGTATGAGCCAGTTTGACGTCTGGTTTTAATACGCCTACCTCGAGTGCTTGATGAGGGGAAACCAGCCAGACCAGGCGGGAAAACCCGTCTGGCGCTGGCTATCGGATGAATGGCGAAAGGACTTTAGCAGCCCATGAACAAGTGCCGGGATCAAGGCAGAAGGCAAAAGGCAGAAGGGAGAATGTTGCCAATTCCGGCCGAAATTGCTGCGTTCTCCCTTTGCCTTCTGCCTTTTTCCCTTGACGGCGACTAGTTTCACCAACCGTTAGAGCTGTCGGAGGGCCGACACGACCGGAACCCGGGCAGCGCGGTAAGCGGGCAGGAGCCCTCCGAGCAGACCCATGACGGTCGAGGCCATGAGGCCCCAGGCGAGCAGTCGCGGCGTCACCGCGAAGGCAAAGGCGACCTGGCTGAACGACTGGAAGTTCATGGTCGCGGTCTGGTACCCGTCGAAACCGGCCCAGGCGACCAGTCCGCCAAGGACGCCGCCGATCAGGCTCAGGAGCACTGCCTCGATCAGGACGGAGACCACCACCGGACTCGATCCGAATCCCAGGGCGCGCAGGGTCGCGATTTCCCGGGTCCGCGTCGCGACTGCCGAATACATCGTGTTCACGGCGCCGAAGATGGCACCGAGACCCATCAGCACGGCGATCGTCAGGCCGATTCCCCAGATGATCGATTGCAGCACCTGCGACTGCTGCGCGTAGTAGTCAGGCTCCCGGACGACCGTGACGTTGAGGCGCGGATCGGTGGTCAGCGCGTCCTTGAGGCGCTGCAGCGTGTCGACTGTCTCGAGCCGGAGATAGACCGACTGATAGGAGTTTCCGCGCTGATAGACGCTCTGCAGCACCTTCGCGTCGCACCACAGCTCGGACTCGGCGACACTGCCGCGGGCTTCGAAGATGCCGACGACCGGCCACGTCATCTTGCCCGACTTGACCGTCGATCCCACCTTCAGGTTCGCGAACTGGCGGGAGGCGGCGCGGCCGACGACAATCTCCGACGTGCCCGGAGTGAACATCCGGCCCTCGGCGATGTGAAGGTCGGGCCGGACGCGGAGAGCAATCGGCGTCAGCCCGCGCAGCGGGACGTTCGCATCGGTTCCACTGCGCTGCAGCGGATGCCCGATGATGACGAAGAGCTCGGGAGAGGCGTGAACGCCATCAGCTCCGCGTTCGATGCCCGGCGCCTCGGTGATGAGCCGCGCTTCCTCGCCCGAGAAGCCGCTGGTCATCTCCGTATCGCTGCCGGCGCGCATCACCATCACGGTGCGCGGATCCCCGGTGCCCTGCATCGCGGCCCGGAATCCCTCCGCGATCGAGAGCACCGCGGTGAACACGATGACCACGCCGCCGATCCCGATGATTGCCACGACCGAGGAGCCGAGGCGCTGGGGGATCGATTGCAGCGTCACCTTGGTGACGGCCAGGGTTTGTGACAGCCAGTTCATGGAGAAATCCTGTTCAGGTCAGCTTCCAGTTACCAGTCTCCAGTTGCCAGCAAGAGCTCCGTTCACCTGGCTGGGAAACTTGAAACTGGTAACTCCAACTATTCACCCCGTGCGCCGCAGCGCGTCCACGATCTTCAAACGGCTCGCCTGCACCGCCGGCAGCAGGCCGGTTGCGAGCCCGAGCACGATGACGAGCGCGATTCCGAACACCAGATCCCGCGGTGGCAGGTAGTAGATCGGCAGCATTCCGCCCGTCGGATCACCCTGCGCGATGATGAGCGACGCCAGGCCGAGGCCGATAGCGCCGCCAATCAGGGCAATCGCACACGACTCGAGCAGCACGATCGCCAGGATCTTCCCGTCACCGAAGCCGAGCGTCTTCAGCACCGCGAGCTCGTTGGTCCGCTCGCGGATCGACTGCGCCATCGCGTTCCCGGCCACGAACAGGATGAATCCCATCACCACCGCGGTGATGGCGATCATGATGGACCCGATGTCGCCGACCTGCTTCCCCCACTCGGAGATGAACGCCTTCTCGGTCGCGGTCTTGGTTTCGGCGTTCGAGTTCTCGAACATGGCATCGACCCGCTTGGCCAGTTGATCGGCGGTCGACGGGTCTTCGACCCGGAAGACGTACCAGCCGATGATGTCGGCGAACCCGACTTTCGCGGCGCGGAGCGCTTCGTTCATGTAGTTGTACTGGAAGAAGAATTGCGTCTTGTCCACACCCTTCTTGGACGAGTCGTAGATACCGCGGATCGTGAAGTCCCACGGAGAGTTATCCGGCTTGCGGTAAATCGGCGAGATCAAGGGGACGTGATCGCCGACCTTCCAGCCGAACTTCTTCGCGGTGTCGATGCCGACGACGGCGCCGGCCCGATCGGCGATCCAGGCCTTCTTCTGCTCCTCGGGCATCTCGAATTCCGGATACATGCGGAGCCAGCTCTCGGGGTCGACCGCCATGTTCGCCATGAAGTTGTTCGGATTCTGGTAATAGCCTCCGAACCAGTTGGCGTGCGTCAGGTCGGTCACGCCGGGCGTGGCGCGGATCTTCGGTCCGTAACTCTGGGGCAGCGGCTGGATGATCGACACGCGGTGAATCACCATCAGCCGGTCGGCGCCGGCGAGGTCGACCCCCATGGCAAAGGCGGCCCGGACCGTCATCAGGAAGCCGAACAGCAGGAACGCCACGACGATCGACAGGATCGTGAACGTCGTCCGCACCTTGCGGCGGAGGAGGTTCCGGAGGACGAGCGGTAAGTACTTCATGCGGCAGCCTCCTGCACGAGCAGACCCTTCTCGAGGTGGAGCGTGCGTTTGGCGCGCGCCGCCGCATGAGGATCGTGCGTTACCATGACGATGGTCTTGCCATAATCCCGGTTGAGCGTCGTCAGCAGCTCGAGGATCTCATCGCCCGACTTGCGGTCGAGGTCGCCTGTTGGCTCGTCGCAGAGCAGCAGCGTCGGGTCGGTGACGATCGCCCTGGCGATGCCGACGCGCTGTTCCTGCCCGCCGGATAGCTGCCGGGGGTAGTGATTCGCGCGTTCGCCAAGCCCGACGACCTTGAGGGCGGACTGCACGCGGCGCTTGCGATCGGCGGACCCGAGCTTGGTGAGCAGCAGCGGCAGCTCGACGTTCTTGGCCGCGGTCAGCACCGGCAGCAGGTTGTACATCTGGAAGACGAAGCCGATGTGACGCGCGCGCCAGGCCGAGAGTTTGCCGCCCGACAGCTTGTCGATGCGGTCGCCGCCGACCTGGATCGACCCTTCCGTCGGCGTGTCGAGGCCGCCCATCAGGTTCAGGAGCGTCGTTTTGCCGGAACCGGACGGCCCCATCAGCGCCAGGAAGTCCCCCTCGGGAATGTCCAGCGTCACGCCCTGAAGAACGTCGATCCGCTCGCTGCCGCGAAAGTACACCTTGTGCAATTCCCGGATTGAGACCAGCGTGTTCATTACCGCTCCTTCACCCGTGCTCCGTCAGTCAAGGTCGCGACGCCTTCAGTGACGACCTTGTCACCGGCGGTCAGGCCCGACGCCACCTCCATCAGGTCGCCGTCGTTCCCACCAAGCTTCACCGCCCGCCGCTCGACTCGATCCCCGCGCACCACGAATACGATCGACGTCCCGTCCACGGTCCGGACCGCCCCCTTCGGCACCAGCACCCGGGCGCGTGCCTGCTCGGCGGCCGACGCGAGGGGCGGCGCCTCGCTCAGGAACGAGACCTTGACGCCCATGTCGGGAAGAATCCGCGGATCGAGTTGATCAAACGCGATTCGGACGCGCACGGTGGCTTTCTGCCGGTCTGCCGAAGGAACCGACGTAATCACCTTCGACGGAATCCGCCACTCGGGGTACGCGTCGAGCACCGCTTCGACCGGCTGGCCCGGCTTCACCCGGTTGATGTAGCTCTCGCTCACGTCGACCTCGATCTCGAGCGACGACATGTCCACGATTGTGCAGATGCCGGTGCGGGTGAACCCGCCGCCCGCCGACACCGGCGAAATCATCTCGCCCGGCTGGGCATCCTTCGAAATCGCCACGCCGTCGAATGGCGCGCGGACGACCATGTCGTTCAGGTCGGTCTGGCGGGCGTCCAGCTGCCGCTGGGCGACCTCGACCTGCTGATTCGCCATCGCGATCCGGGCCTTCAGCGAGTCGACTTCGGCTTCCGCGGAGTCGAGCTCGGCCTTGGAAATCACCTTTTCCTTCACGAGCTGCTGCCGGCGCCCGAGCGTCAGCTCGGCCTCCTTGAGCCGCGCCTCGTTCTCGGCGGCCGCCTTTTGCGCCGAGGCGAGCTGCGCCTGTTCCACGCTCTGCATGGCGCGCAACTGCGAGTCGTCCAGCCGCGCGAGGATCTGGCCGCGCTTCACCGCCTTGCCTTCCTCGACGAAGATTTCCATCACCTTCCCGGTCACCTTCGAGGACACCGTCGCCCGTCGTCTTGCCGTGACATAGCCGGAGGCATTGAGTACGGCGTTCGGAGCCCCCGCCGCACCAGTCCGGACGGCGGCGTTCGCGGTTCTCACCTCGATCACCGGTTCCCGGCTCCACAAGTACCAACCCCCGGCGGCGATAACCGCCAGGAAGACGATGAGGGCGATCCAGAGACCCGGGCGGCTGCCGCCTCCGCGCGCCTCGCGATCGATCTTCAGCGATGCGAGCTCTTCCTTCAGGTTCGTTGTCACGGTGAATTCGCAGTATATGCGGACTCTTTACGGAGACGGGCCCGGCGGGGTCGTGTCGAACGGTGAACGGAGGAGGAGATTCGGTGAAGGGTGGAGGCGCTGCGCGGACCCATGCCTTGACAAATCGTGGTCGGGAGCCATACGGTCCTCTTGATGTGGCGGTCGCGCGCTTGACTCGTGCGTCAACGCGATGGTAGAAACGGCCACTTTTCAAAACTCATGCAGGGAAGAGATTTGGCGTAACGGTAACAGCTGATCGACCCACTCCAGAGGACGACGGACGGAGGTGAGGGTTGATGACACACACAGGGTCTGAGATGACCAAGGAGCCGGGCATGCGCGTGACAGGGAACTGGTTGTGGGCGGCCGCTGGGTTGGTCGCCATGTCGGTTTGGCCGAGCGTCGCTCTTGCGGCCTCGACCGTTTCTGGAACCGTCACGTTCGAAGGGAAGGCTCCACCTCTCAAGCCGCTCGCCATGGAAGCGGACCCTGCGTGCGCCAAGAAACACTCGGCTCCGGTGCCGAATGAGATGCTGGCCCTCGGAAGCGGCAACACCATGGGAAATATCCTAGTGTGGGTCTCGAAGGGGCTCCCCGCCGGCAAGACCTTCCCGGCTCCCAAGACCCCGGTCACCCTCGATCAGAACGGCTGCGTGTACAAGCCGCACGTCATGGGGATCATGGTCGGCCAGCCGTACCGGATCCTGAACTCCGACGGCGTCCTCCACAACATCCACACGCTGCCGAAGGTCAATCCGGCGTTCAACAAGGGGATGCCGCCGTCGCTCAAGGAAACCAGCACGGTGTTCAACAAGCCGGAGGAGGTCTTCCACATCAAGTGCGACGTCCACCCCTGGATGAGCGCCTACATGGCCGTCTTCACGCATCCGTTCTTCTCGGCTACCGGCACCGACGGGAAGTTCACGATCTCCGGCCTCGACCCCGGGACCTATGAGATCACCGCGTGGCACGAGAAGCTGGGGACGAAGACAGCCTCTGTCACCGTCGCCGCCAACGATAAGAAGACCCAGGACTTCAAGTTCGCGCTTCCCGCGAAGTAGCGATCCGGAGAACAGCCGCATGAGCGAGCACGCAGCTGTCGCCGGAGCCAAGCCGCACGCCGCCCACGAGGCCCATCACGAGGAACTGGGCTTCTGGCGCAAGTACGTCTTCTCTGTCGACCACAAGGTCATCGGGATCCAGTACGCCGTTACCGGACTCCTGTTTCTCTTCTTCGGCTTTTCGTTGATGATGCTGATGCGGTGGCAGCTCGCCTACCCGGGCGCCGCGCTCCCGCTGCTCGGCAGGATCCTCGGCGAGTCGCGCATGCCGGGCGGGACGATGCTCCCCGAGTTCTACAACGAGCTCGGGGCGATGCACGGCACCATCATGGTCTTCCTCGGCGTCGTGCCTCTCGCCGTGGGCGGATTCGGGAACTTCGTGCTCCCGCTCCAGATTGGAGCTCCGGACATGGCGTTCCCGAGGCTCAACATGTTGAGCTACTGGTCGTTCTTCCTCGGCGGCGTGACCATGCTGGCCAGCTTCTTCGCCCCGGGGGGAGCTGCGCAGTCCGGCTGGACGTCCTACACGCCCCTCTCTGTGTATGCGAGCTCGGGCCAGACCTGGTGGCTGATCGGGATGGTCTTCCTGATCACCTCGTCGCTGCTGGGGGCAATCAACTTCATCACCACCACGATCCAGCTCCGCGCCAAGGGGCTGACGTTCATGCGATTCCCGTTCTTCGTGTGGGCGCAGCTCGTGACGGCGTTTCTCCTGCTCCTGGCCTTCCCGCCGCTCGAGGCCGCGGCGGTGCTGCAGCTGATGGATCGCGTGGCCGGCACGAGCTTCTTCCTCCCGACCGGTCTGGTCGTCAGCGGACAGCCCCTGACCAACGCCGGCGGCGGCAACACGCTGCTCTGGCAGCACCTGTTCTGGTTCCTGGCGCACCCGGAGGTCTACGTCCTGATCCTGCCGGCCATGGGCATCGTCGCCGAGATCATCGCGAACAACACGCGGAAGCCGCTGTGGGGCTACCGCTCGATGGTCTACTCGCTCGTGTTCCTCGGCTTCATGTCGTTCATCGTGTGGGCGCACCACATGTTCATGACCGGCATGGGAACGGCAATGGCGGCGTTCTTCCAGACGACCACGATGATCATCTCGATCCCGTCGGTCGTGATCCTGACGGCGCTGATCCTCTCGCTCTGGGGCGGGTCGATACGCTTCAACACCCCCATGCTCTTCGCATTGGGCTTCCTGCCGATGTTCGGCATCGGTGGGTTGACGGGGCTGCCGCTCGGCCTGAACGTCGCCGATATCCCGCTGCACGACACCTATTACGTCATCGGTCACTTCCATTACGTCGTCGCGCCGGGGACGATCTTCGGGTTGTTCGCGGGGGTGTATTTCTGGTTCCCGAAGGCGACCGGGCGGAGGATGAACGAGACACTCGGGGTGATCCACTTCATTGGCTCGTTCATCTGCATGAACGTCATCTTCATGCCGATGTTCCTGCTCGGAATGGCCGGCGTGTCGCGGCGTCTGTACGACGGCGGCGCAGCCTACGATTTCGCGCAGCCGGTCCTCCATCTGAACGTGGTGTCGTCGTGGGGGGCCTGGATGCTCGCGCTCTTCCAGTTGCCGTTCATCTTCAATTTCTTCTGGAGCATCTGGAAGGGAGCGCGGACCGAGGAGAACCCGTGGCACGCCACGACGCTGGAGTGGGCTGCGCCCTCGCCGCCGCCGCACGGCAATTTCCTGCAGGTCCCGCAGGCGTATCGGGGGCCCTACGAATATAGCGTTCCGGGCGCGGCGAAGGACTTCGTGCCGCAGTACGAGGCCTGAGCCATATGGACATTCCTTACACCGTAGAACTGCGGCGCGACACGGGCCTCAACAACGGCAAGATCGGCATCTGGCTGTTCCTGGCCTCGGAGGTCATGCTGTTCGGGGCCCTGTTCGCGACCTACATCCTGCTTCGGACGGGCGCGCAGACCTGGCCGCGGGGTGACACGATCCTGAACGTCCCGCTCGCGACCTTCAACACGATCGTCCTGATTTCATCCTCGGTAACGATGGTCATGGCGTGGGCCTCGCTGATGCGCGGCCGGTTCGGGACCTTCAGGCTCTACATGGGGGGGACGGTCCTGCTCGGGTTCGTCTTCCTCGTCGTCAAGTACTTCGAATACAGCCACAAGTTCCACGACGGGCTGTTTCCAAGCACCAACAACTTCCTCGCCATCTACTTCACGCTGACCGGTCTGCACATGCTGCACGTGATGGGCGGGATGGCCGTGAACGCGTATTTCTGGGGCCCCGGCGCGAAGCAGTGGAAGACGGACCCGGCCTGGTTCACCAACCGGGTCGAGAACTCTGGCCTGTTCTGGCACTTCGTCGATCTGGTCTGGATCTTCCTGTTCCCGACTCTCTATCTTCTGTAGGCGGCTCATGACGAGTGATCACGCAGCAGCGAGCGACCACGCAGCGGACATCGACAAACACGTCAGGATCTACATCACCGTCTTCGTCACGCTGATGGTGCTGACGATCATCACGGTGCTGATCGCCCGCGTCCACCTTCCGATACCGATCGCGATCTCCGTGGCGATGCTCGTCGCGATAATCAAGGGATCCCTGGTGGCGTGCTATTTCATGCACCTGATCTCCGAGAAGAAGCTGATCTACGCGGTGCTCGGGCTGACCCTCGCGTTTTTCGTGGTGCTGCTGGCGCTGCCTGCACTGACTCACGCCGACGGCTACTGGATACACTGATGAACCTCCGGCTGGTTCATGCCATCCTGATCGTTCTGTCCGCGGCGCTCGCGGTGGTGTTCGGGATCTGGTGTCTCACGCTCTACGGACGGGGGGATGGGGTCGCGAACCTGTTCGCCGGCGTCGCGGCTTTCGCCGTGTCGTGCGGCCTGGTCGTTTACGACTCGTGGTTCCTGAGAAAGACGAGGACCTTGAGATGACCCACCTTCGCTCTTCCACCTTCGCGCTCCGCGCTCCGGCGGACAGGTCGAGCTTCGGCGAGGCAGGCTCCTCAGGGGTCGGCCGTGGGCTCAGAATCGCCCTCACGACCGCACTTGCCATCATGATCGGCGGCAGCTCGAGCGTCTTCGCCTGCCCAGTCTGCTTCGCGGCGGAAGAGACCTCGATGATCAACGGGACACGAGTCGGCATCCTGGTCCTCCTGGCCATCACGCTCGTCGTCCAGGGGGCGTTCGTCGGGTTCTTCCTCTATCTGCGCAACCGCGCGAAACGCATGGCTGACATCGAGTTGGACGTGGAATGGTCCGAACTCCAGAGGGCGTCGAGATAATCATGACAGAGTGGCTTGGACTTCCCCCGCTCGCCACCACTCACGGCGGGCAGATCGACAGCCTGATCGGCTGGATACACATCTTCATGCTCGTGCTGTTCGTCGGGTGGGGGGCGTTCTTCACCTACGTGCTGTTCCGCTTCCGCAGCTCGCGGAATCCCGTGGCGAACTACCCCGGCGTCAAGTCACACGCATCGAGCTATCTCGAAGGCGCAGTCCTGGTGATCGAGATGGTCCTGCTGTTCGCCTTCTCGATCCCGCTCTGGGCCGCGAGGGTCGACCACGTGCCGGACGAGAAGCAGGCGCTGGTCGTCCAGGTCACCGCCGAGCAGTTCGCCTGGAACGTGCACTACCCCGGTCCCGACCGGGTGTTCGGTCGCACGGACATCAAGTTAATCGACCTGCAGTCGAACCCCCTGGGTGTCGACCGCAACGATCCTGCTGCGAAGGACGACGTCACCACCCTCAATCAGCTCTACTTGCCGGTGAACACGCCGATCATCGTGAGGCTCCGAAGCAAGGACGTCATTCACAGCTTCGGCGTGCCCGAGTTCCGCGTGAAGCAGGATGCCGTGCCCGGTCTGACCATCCCGATCTGGTTCTTCCCCAACGTGACGACCGCCGAGATGCGGACCCGGCTTTCCAAGCCCGAGTTCCAGTACGAGATCGCCTGCGCGCAGCTCTGCGGCCTGGGTCACGCCCGGATGCGGGGCTTCGTGACCGTCACGACCGGCGAAGAGTTCCAGAAGTGGCTCGATGAACGGATCAAGGAGTCGGCGGAGCTGGATATCTTCCGGTAGGGCGGCCACTTCGAGGCAAACGGATCTTCGAGAGCAGAGAGCACGGATCTCAAAACGGAGCAACGGAGCTCACGGAGGAAACGGATCCTTTGTCCGAGCTACCCTCCAATTCGACGCGGGCGCCCTTTCTCCAGCCGGCCCGTCGGGCCGGTGCCGCGTCGAATTCTGAGCGGGATCGCGCGATCCGTTCTCTTCGTTGACTTCGTTGCTCCGTTGTTGAAATTCGTTATCTCCTCTCGCTCCCTCTCTCTGTCTCTTCTCTCTACTATGAAGACTCCCCTCATTGGCCTCGCGCTCCTCCTGACAGCCTCGAGCGCCCAGGCCGAAATCGCCCGGGTCTGGGCGGTGAACGACGGGGAAAAGATCGAGCGTGATGCGGGGGACCACCCGCTTCGCGCGCGCAACAGCGCGTGGGACGGCAAGACCGTGCAGCTCTCGGGGGCGCGGAACGAAGTCGTCGCGTTTCAGGTCATCGTCGAAGCCAATGCCGGTGGCATCCGGGAGCTCTCGCTCCGGCTGCCGTCGCTCACATCCTCGGCGGACCGGATCGTCTACAAGGCTCCCGCCGCCGATCCCACGGACTACGTCGACCGCCCGATCCAGGTCTTTTCCGTCAACTACATGCTGGTTTCGACGGCGTCTCATGCGTCGTGGGTCTATACGCGCGGCTCGCCGGCGGCGCCACCGGACCCGGCCGGATGGAAGCCTGTGCAGCTCGTGCCGGAGAACGCCAGGCCTGGGCGAGGCGGGTTCCCGGTGGCGGTTGGCGCGAACCAGAATCAGGCGATCTGGATCGAGGTCTACATCGACCGGGCCAGGAAGCCGGGACAGTATCGCGGCACGATCGACATTCGTGCTGATGGCGCGCGGCGTACCGTTCCAGTCACGCTCGACGTCTTCGACTTCGCGCTTCCCGACGAGAACAGCATGCACGCGATGCTGTACTACACGAGCGACCAGGCCGAACGGTACCAGGGACGCAATCTCGATCGGGAGTTCGACCGGCTGGCGCACCGCCATCGCGTCGAGCTGGTGCATGCCTACGACGAACAGTCGATCGAGAAGGTCTGGGGCCGGTTCTCCGGTGCCGACTTCACGCAAGAACAAAAATATGCCGGGCCCGGCGCCGGCGTCGGGAACGTCATTGCGCCGCGGAGTTTCTACGGGCCCGGCCGCGATTTCGACGATCGCGCGACGGCCTGGGCGCGAAGCGACTCGTGGATGACGTTCGTGCGCCAGAAGCTCCCCAAGGCGATCACCTTTCTCTACATGCCCGATGAACCGCGCCCGCCGGCATACCCGCGGATCATCACGCTCGCCGACAACATCCACTCGAATCCGGGCCCGGGCCGGACACTGCCGATCTTCGTCACCAGTCGGTACGTCGAGCCGCTCGACGCGGCCATCGACATCTGGTGCTCGGGTCCCAAGGGTTTCATCCTCGATCGCGTGGCCAGCGAGCGTGCGCGTGGGCGCGAGTACTGGTTCTACAACGGCGGCCGGCCCGCCGGCGGCGCCATCACGATCGATGCCCCGGCCACCGACCCACGGGCCACGATCTGGGCCGCGTTCAAGCACGACGTTCGCGTCTACTTCTACTGGCACTCCGTGCACTGGTATCACAACGCCCAGAAGCCGGGCGACCGGGTCCAGAACGTCTGGGCCGACACCATCACGTTCGACAACCGCAAGCAGGAGAACCGGTCGCCGGACGACGCCGGTTACATTCACGGTGATGGAGTGTTGATGTACCCGGGCGAGGACCGTCTCCATCTCGAACAGGACCGCGGTGTGCCTGGTCCGATTGCCACCATCCAGCTCGCCAACTTCCGTCGCGGGCTGCAGGACCATCAGTACTTGACGCTTGCACGCAAACTGGGTCTCGATGCGGTCGTGGCCGAGGTTCTGAAGGAAATCGTCCCACGGGTGTTTTCAGACGCGGGGGAGCGCGTCAGCTTCCCGGAGACGGGGGATCCCTACGAGGCTGCGCGCCTGAAGCTTGCGCGGGCTATCGAGCAGGAGACGCGGAGCAGGAAGTAGCAATCACCGAGGCTTCACTCCGCCTTCAGCACCTGCACCGGGTCGGTTGCGAGCGCGCGGCGCACGGGCATCACCGCAGCCGCCAGCGCCGCGGCAATGACGACGGCCGCGGTCAGAGTGAACAGACGCGGGTCGCGGGGCTCGACGCCGTAGAGGAAGGACGCGGCGGTCTGGTTCACCGCGGCCGTCGCAATCGGCCCGCCTGCCAGCCCGACGGTTCCGGTCACCGCCGTGCGGAAGATCACCGCCCGAACCACGTCAGCGGCCCACGCTCCCAGGGCCAGCCGGATTCCGATCTCACGCCGGCGGCTGGCTGCCGTGTACGACACGACGCCGTAGACGCCGACCACGGCGAGCGCGAGCGCGATGGCGCCGAAGAAGGCAGGGAGGTGTCGCCATCAGCTGTTCGCGGCCGACGGACCGCGCGGTCTGGTCCGCCATCGCCGCGAAGCGAATACCCGCCGTGGGAGACGCTTCGGTGATGGTCCGCCGCACGGATTCAGTGATGGCCGCAGTCCCGATTCGCGACCGGAGTGGCCGCTGTTCCTATCGAGTGTCAATAGGGGAGGCGAGGTCTACCGCGCCAGACGCCCGAGCGCCGCAAGCGGCGAGATGCGAGCGGCTCGGCGGGCCGGAACATACGTCGCCATGATTGCCGCGAGCACCACCACCGCCGGGGCGACGCTGAAGGTGAACGGATCGAGGCCGTGCACGCGGAACAGCAGGCTTTCCGCGGCCCGGCCGGCAAATGCGGCAGCCACCAGGCCCAGAGCCAGGCCGACCAGCGCCAGCCGGCCGCCCTGCCACACGAGCATGGCCACCACCCGGCTCGGTGACGCGCCGAGCGCCATGCGCACACCGATCTCGGGAATCCGCTGCGACACCGTGTACGCCATCACACTGTAGACGCCGACCGTCGCAAGCGTCACGGCGAGGATGGCGAAGAGGATCAACAGCTTCGTCTGAAGGCGTGGCTGCGCCACCGTGTTGTCGATCGCTGTTTGCATCGTCCGCACATTGACGAGTGGTTGTTCGGGATCGACCGCACGAATCGCGGAGCGCACGGATGGTGTGACCGTTGCGGGATCGCTCTTCGTTCCAACCACCAGCGCGGTGCTGAGATAGATCCCCACGAGGATCGGCTCCGGATGCTGCCCGTAGGGCACGAATATCTCGGCCTTGGAGCCGACCTGGAACGACTGCTTCACGTCTCCCACGACGCCGACGATCTCCATCGACGGGAAGTCCGGCGATGGCTCACTGCCGAGCTGGATGCGCTGCCCGAGCGGATCGACGCCGTGAAAGAACTGCTTCGCCATCGACTCGTTGATCACCGCTACCAGTGGAGTGCCCTCACCATCGTGTTCCGTCAAGGTGCGGCCGCTCCGGAGCGGGACGCCGATGGTCTCGAAGTAACGAGGCGTCACGGCGCGAAAGCCGGCCATGACGTAGTCCTCCGGGCTTTTCGGAGGGAAGGCGGCGCGGTTGAAGTGGATGGTCACCCCCTCTCCCCCCATGGGCAGTCCGGTGGTAATGGCCGCATCGCGGACGCCAGGCATTTCGCGCACACCCTCGATGATGCGATCGACGGCCGCCGATCTCACGCTGCTGTCTCCATATTTCTGTGGAGACAGCGGCAGGTTCACGACGAGAAGGCTTTCCGGACTGAACCCTGGCGGCACCCGGATCAGCGTCGAAAAGCTGCGCAGCAGCAGACCGGCGCCCACCAGGAGCACGAGCGCGAGGGCGACTTCCACCACGACGAGGGCAGCACGGATCTTCCGGTGCTGAACGCCGCCGAGCCCGCTTCTGCCTTCGTCGTTGAGCGACTGGCGGACGTCGGATCGCATCGCCTGCACCGCGGGGAGGAGGCCGAACACCAGGCCGGTGAGAACTGACAGACTGACGGCGAATATCGCCACCGGCCATGCCAGGCCGATGTTCTGCGCGCGGGGAAGCGCCCCGGCGCTTGCGGCACCCAGGAGAGACACTCCCCACACGGCCACCAGCACTCCGGCTGCGCCGCTGATGCATGCCAGTACGGTGCTTTCGAGCAGAAGTTGTCGGACGATTCGGGGACGGCCCGCGCCCAGCGCGATGCGGAGCGCGATCTCCTTCTGCCGGCCGACGCCCTGAGCGAGCAGCAGGTTCGCGACATTCGCGCAGGCAATCAGCAGGACGAGCACGACGGCCCCGAGGAGCATGCGGAGAGCCGGGCGGACGTTCTGAACGAGGAGATCCTCCGCGGGCGTCACCAGCACACGGACATCGCGGTTCGATTCGGGGAACTGCGCTTCGAAGTCGCGTGCGATCCCGTCCATCTCCCTGCGTGCGTCTTCGAGCGATACTCCGCGCTTGAGGCGTGCGATCGGAAAAATGCCCGGATGCCAGCCTCGATCCTCGGGCAGCCCTGCCGCCCACGGGCCGAAAGGCACGTAGATATCCGCCGGCTGAAACAACTCGAAGCGCCGAGGCATGATGCCGACGACGGTATAGGGCTTGTCATCGAGCTCCAACCTGCGTCCAAGTGGCTGCCCACCCGGGAACTTGCGCTGGGCGAAGGCGGCGCTCAACAGCGCGACGCCTTCCGCCCCGGGACGGTCGTCTGAGTCGTTGAAACCGCGGCCGAGCTCGACCGGCACACCAAGCAACGGGAGGAGGTCTGCGGAGATCATCTTGGCAGGTACGCGCTCCGGTTCGCCGGCATCAGTCACAGTCACGTTCAGTGGCCGGAACGCCGCCATCCCCGCGAACGATTGCGCCCGGCCTCGCCAGCCCTCGTAGTTGTAGCGGGTGACAGACAGGGCCGTGAACTGCCGCGTCTGTTCCTGGAGAATGACCACCTCGGCGGGCCGCTCATAAGGCAGCGGTGCGAGAAGCACGGCGTTGAATACCGTAAACACCGCGGTATTCGCCCCAATCCCGAGCGCCAGGGTCATGATCGATGTCGCGGCAAAGCCGGGCCGCTTGACGATGTTTCGAAAGGCGAGGCGAAGGTCCTGCACCTGCAGAGTGTACGTTGGGTTCGCAAAACCCCGAGTCTCGTCAGCGGGTCTCTTCCCCGCCACGGGGGTCGGCGCCGTGGGTCAGGAGCAGAGCCGCCATCGCCGAGTTGCGGCTTTCATATGACCTCGCGTATCGAAGAGGCGTGAACCCACTCCCGGGCTGCCGTGCGTTCACGTCGGCGCCCGCGCCAATCAGCAGCCTCGCGACTTCGATGCGCGCCTCGATCCTCGATTGATCGCCGAGGCCGAACGCGGCGGCGTGCAGCGGAGTCTTTCCGCCCCGGTCGCGGGCGCCGACGGCCGCCCCCCGGGCCAGCAGCAGCTTCGTGACCGTGGGATGACCGTAACTTGCCGAGAGGTGAAGCGGCCGTTCGCCCAGCTCGTTTTGCGCCTCGAGGTCCGCGCCGGCGGCAACGAGCGGGCCGGCGAGATCCTCGCGTCCGAAGCGGGCGGCCACATGAAGCGGCGTCTCGCAGAAGGCACCGTACTGCTTGTTGATCCGGCCGGGATGCCGCGAGATCCAACTCTGAAGATTGACGGCTTCTTCAGCGCGCCGGGTGTGGTAGTTGCCTGCCCAGACCTTGATCTCGGACGGTGCGGTCGGGCACGACCTGTTGCCGGTCATGAGATCGATCGAGCCGACATTCTCATGGCACCACGGAACGCCGACAATCGTCACGAGGCAGAGAGAGACTACGACGACGAGCGCCTTGTTCACGCGGGGCGGCGTCGTCTCGAGTCCCGGCGGTCCCCAGTCGGACGGCATCCGCCCGCCCGACGCAAAAGCGGATCCGCCGTTCATTCGGGATCCGGTCATCCGGTAGTCCGGTAGCCCAGACAACCGGATCCCGACCCCCGGATCCCGGACCCCGAACCCGATCGACTCCGCGATTACCTTTCCGTCGTGCGAATACGTTTCTGTCTATTGACCACGTCCGCTGCGATTCCCCACAATCGAAATCTCCCCGTTCGAACGCTCGATGGTTTTTCCTCTCATCCTTCTGTTCGCCGCCATAAGCGTGTGGGTGACGTACGGCCGCCCGAGACTGGGCTTTCTGCCGGACTTCGCGAAGCTGCTCGACTGCCCCGAGTTCGTCGACGACTTCACGAACCGGCTGAGCGGACGCACGTTCCTCAAAGGCGAGTTCCGGGGCCGGAAAGTCGTGATCCTGCTGCAGCGCGGGGGGAAGAGTCGTCCGCACATGCTCGTCCTGTCGATGGAGACGCACGCGGCAATGACGATGGACAGCTACGAGTTTGCCGGATACAGGGCCGACCGCGAAGGTGAGCTGGCGCTGTTCGCCCTCGAGGCGAAGCATGAGCTCGTGCTGAGGCTGAGGGACGGCTGCCTGAAGGCGTTATGGCAGCCGTTCAACGTGGTGTTCTTTCCGCGCGTGTTCGATCCGAAGAAGTGGCAGAGCGTCCTGGAGGCGATGCACACACTGGTCGGGTCCCTCGAGCGGAAGGCCGCTTCACCGTAGTCGGGAAGATTCTCGCGGCACCAAGATGGCCTTGACCTGGTCACGAAACATCCGCGCGGTTGTGGGGTCGCGGAGCGTCGCACTCTCCCGTCCGCCTGGCACTGAGATGGTGTAAAGCCGTCCCTCGAGATGCGGGAATCGGGCGACCACGCTGCCTACCCAGGTATTGGCGACCTCCGGCGTCGCGAAGTGGCTGCGCGAATAGATGAGGAATCGGGTTCGTGCGTTCACGATGCCGAGATATCCGAAGAACAGCGTGAGCCGCTGTTCGGCGAGGCCGAACAGGTGCTCCTCCAGCGCGTTGTTGTCGGCCTTCCGTGCATCGAGCAGACATGACAGGTGGCTGATGACGAGGTCGGGATTCTGCCGCCGCACCTGCTCCTCGCGATGCCACATCGAACTGGTGCTCTCCTTGTGCAGGACCACCGGGAGATCCGCGAGGGCATCGCTCAGATCGTCGGCATTCGTGCCGTCGGCCGCCTTGGTCGCAGGATCGTAGACGCGGCCCGGCGAATCCATCAGAACAACGACCGGCCGAGTCGTTGCCGCCGCTGCCGGATTGTCGCCTCTGGGCACGAACGACCAGAGCAGCAGGCCCAGCAGCCCGGCGACGATTGCTGTCGGCAGCAACCCGCGCACGAACCACCGCGGCGCGTCGGCGGGCCTGTTCGGCATGGGGCGCTTGACGTCATCGACGATGCGCTCCTGGATTTCGGTCAGCTCGAACACGACGTCCTGCGCGTGCTGCCAGCGTTCAGCCGGATTCTTCGCCAGGCACCGGCCCACGAGGCGGCTCAGCGCGGGCGGTGTCAACGGCTGGTGCGCCGTCAGCGCCTCCGGCTCGTGCTCGAGGATTGCCGCTACCAGCGAAGCTTGCGAATCTGCGGCGAAGGCCCGAGCGCCGGTCAGCATCTCGTAGAGCACGGCGCCGAAAGCGAAGAGATCACTTCGACCGTCGGCCGGCTCTCCGCGCAGCTGCTCGGGAGCCATGTACGGCAACGTACCGATGATCAGCCCTGCGGTGGACAGGACGTCGGGACCGCGATCGGTGGCGGTCGCGCCGCTCAGGACGACCGGGCCGCGCCAGCGGGCCAACCCGAAGTCGAGCAGCTTCACGCCGGAACTCGTCAGCATGATGTTGGCGGGCTTGAGGTCCCGATGGACGATGCCGTTTGCGTGCGCGGCGGATAAGGCCTCCGCGATCTGGGAAGCAATGCGGATGGTCTGCTCGATTGGCAGCGCACCACGCGCGAGCCGCGCGGCGAGCGTCTCGCCGTCCAGCAGCTCCATGACCAAGAATGGAGTCTCGACGTCCTCGACCCGCGCGAGCCCCAAGTCGTACAACGTGCAGATATGGGGGTGCGCCAACCTGGACACCACCCGGGCCTCGCGCTCGAAGCGCTCCCGGCTGCGTGGGTCGTCCGCGATTTCCGGCGACAGCACTTTGATCGCTACGAAGCGATCGAGCCGCGTATCGCGGCCGCGGTAGACGCGCCCCATCCCACCCGTGCCGATCACGTCGAGAATCTCGAACGCACCAAGGCGGCCACCTGGCCGGACGTCGGCCGGGTTCGGATCGGTTTCGAAACGCTCCTCGGGCAGCCCCTCGGCACCCCCTTCGAGGAAGCCTCCGGCGTGCTCGTGCGCGGCGAGCAGCGATGCAACCTCGCGACGAAGCCCCTCGTCGCCGAGGCTCTCGGCGTTGACGTACGCCCAGCGAGCCGTTGGCGGCAGATCGAGGGCCGCGTGGAACAGTGCGTCGACCCGCTTCCACTCATCCGTCGTCATGGCGTATCACCTCGCAGCTCGCGGAACAACCAGGCGCGCGCGAGCACCCAGTCACGGTTCGCAGTCGCCTGCGCCAGGCCGAGCACGGCGGCCGCCTGAACGATCGTGAGACCCGCGAAGAATCTGAGCTCCACCAGGCGGCCCTTTCGCGCGTCGAGCGCCGCCAGCTTGTCGAGCGCCACATCGAGGGCGAGGACGTCGACGTCGTGTGAGCCCTGCACCGGTAGATCCTCGCGCAATGACACGCGCATGCCCGCCTCTCGCTTGACGGCCTGGCGGGCGCGTGCGTGATCCACGAGGATTCGTCGCATGGCGTAGCCGGCGATCGCGAAAAAGTGCGTCCGGCCCTGCCACTGCACGCGCCGTTGATCGATCAGCTTGAGATACGTCTCGTTTACGAGAGCGGTAGGCGATAGCGAGTGATCCGGGCGCTCTCGCCGCAGGCGGCCGCGAGCCCGCCGCCGCAGCTCGTCATACACGACTTCCATCAGGAGGTCGCGGGCATCCTCGTCCCCGTTGTTCCAGGCGACGAGAAGCGCCGTCACGTCCACCGGCTTGGACATTGGAGCTCAGGAGGCCCCTTTATATCCCACCGTCCCGGGTCATGAGATCTTTTCCGGCGTTCTTACGCGTTCTCCTAATGACACCTCGCGCCGGGCGGCCGGCGCTGGACTCAGGAGGAGACTCATGCATGGTGTAGCACGCCACTGTCGATGGCACCGGCTGGTGACGGCCGTCTCGGCCGGTCTTGCCTTATGGACACTGCAGCCGGAGGCCCGCTCGCACCCGACGGTCATCTACTTTGTCCGCCACAGCGAGAACGAGGTCCGGCTCACGAGGACCAATACGGGCGGCAACGTGCCGGCGACCTTTGTCGAGGAGTGCACGCCGACCCGATCTTGCTGCATTCAGCCGCTGAGCGCGCTCGGGCAGGCGCGCCGCGACGCGCTGGCAGAATGGTTCGTCGAGCACGGCCTGGCCCGCCGCCTGACGCATCTCATTGCCACGAACAAGCCGCGTACGGTGGAGACGCTGCGGCCGCTCGCGATTGCGTCCGGGCTCGGGGGCGATCGCGATGGGGACGGATCCCTCGATGGGAGCGACGTCGACCTGCTTCCAGGCGACGGGATTCAGCAGTATCCCGCGGACGCGCTGGAATGCGACCCCGCCTACCAGCGGACCCTCGATTCAAAACCGTTGATCGTTGACGCGATTCGCGCGCTGCCGGCCGGGAGCCGGGCGGTTGTGGCGAATCACAGCGACACGCTCTACGCCATCATCACGGAAGCGACCGGAATCGACACAAGCGATCCCGTTCTGTTTCCCAAGGAAGCGGGCAGCACGACTCGCGTCCGCAACTTCAACGATCTCTGGGTGATCGAAATCGGCCCCACCGGAGCGGGAACGCTCATCAAGCACGTCGTCTTCGACATCGCGCTGGAGCGGCAACGGCCCGAGTAGCCGTTCGGAAAGGCGTCCGGGTTGCCGCCTCGGGCGAGGCACAGTCTCGCCCGGGGCCCCGCCTACGGCCCGGCTTTCCCAAAGATCTTCGGGGTGGGCATTCTCGCGCGAATGCGTTCCAGCTCGTCGACTGTGACCCGGCCGAGTCCATTCTTCCGGCACGAATCCTCGACGGCTCTCACCACCATACCCCTGACGAACGCCGGGATCTTCTTCATGCGCTCGTTCGCGGCGTCGTCCCAGGCGAGCGTCCGCGGTGACTCGGGGCCATATTCGATTCCGTGTGGGCGAAACCCACTCGAGTCAATGCCAGAGCCTGTCTCGCGGAAGCCCCGAAGGGGCGTAGGCGGGGCAAGGAGCGGAGACCCCGCAAATTTCCCCGGCGTGTGAGTGCAGAGCGGATCCTCGGACATGACATCGCCCGTCATCCCGTAAGCCCGCGCCCGACAGCCGCCGCAGTGTGCGTTCATCTCGCAATCGCCACATCGCCCTCCGAGTGCCGTGCGCGCACGGATCCCTGTGAACAGCTCTGAGGAAGTCCACAGGTCGGCCAGGTTCGTCTTGTGAAGGTTCCCAGCGAAGACCGGCAAGTATGGACACGGCGTGACGTCGCCATTTGGCCGGATGCCCATGTAGTGCGTCCCTGCCGGGCAGCCGCCAGCCCCACCGGAGTAGATCCTGATTCGGGCGTCGGCGTCACCGGTTTCCAGCACGGTCTTGATGTAGTGCGGAGCGCACTTCGCGTTCACGAGCATCCGGCCGTTGTACTTGCGCTGAATGCGATACAGCGCGGCAAGCACCTCGTCGTACTGCGCCGGGGTGATGTCGGACACGAACTGCCCGCGGCCCGTCGGCACCAGGAAATAGAGATTCCAGACCTTCGCCGCCAAACGTTCGTGTGCGAAGTCGGCGATCGCGTCGAGCTCGCCGAGATTGTGCGAGCCGGCAGTCGTCTGCACGATGAAAGGCAGGCCGGTCCTGTTGAGGATTCCCGCGCCGTCGACGGTGTTCTGCTAGGCGCCGCGCACCATCCTGAAGCGATCGTGACGCTCGGGATCGAGCGCATCGAGAGACAGCGACAACCCCCGCGCTCCGGCCTCTGCCAGACGCCGCGCCACGTTCTCGGTGATGCGCACGCCGTTGGTGCCGACGACCACCCAAAGGCCACGCTCCGCGGCCCGGCGGACGATCTCGATGATGTCGCGCCGCAGGAGCGGTTCGCCGCCGGTCAGGATCGTGACGCACTCAGGCGCAAACGCCGCAATTTGATCGATGACCTCGTAACATTGCTCGGTGCCGAGCTCGCTGCGATCGGCGAAGTTCGTCGTGCCCACCAGCGGCGTGCCGCCGGCGTCCAGATAGCAGTGCTCGCAGGCGAGGTTGCAGCGGTAGGTCAGGTTCCAGGAGATGACGTAGGGCCGGGAGAACCCTTCGACTCGCGCTGCGCGCTCGCTCACGCCGGGCTTGGTGGGGTCTACCTGCGGCACGCTCATCGGATCGGCTCACATGCCGAAGAATTCTCGCGCCGCATCGAGGACTTTCTCATCGATTTCAACAGTTCCGTTCTCCTTAGCGAATCTCTCAATGCCGGTTCGGGCCATCGGACGCACGAACTCGGGGATGTTCGCGAGCCGCGCCTCCGCGGCCGCAGTCCACCGGACCGGCTCGCCCGGCTGACCGGCGCGTGCGTCGCCGCTCTCGATGCCCGGTACCATCGCCGTGAACGGACAGCCACTTCCGGATGGGCTCGAGGCCGCCACACTGTTCTCCGGGCCGATTCGTACGCCGAGCGACTGGACGACCTGCGTCTCGTACGCGTTGGTGAGCATCGCCATCTCGTAGCCGCACTCCGGACAGGAGTAGACGACCGACAGCGAGCCGCGATCTGGCGGACCGACGGTCTGCAGCTTCATCGGCGTGTCGCACGGGACGCACAGGAACTTCATTGGGGAGACTCCGATTCGAGGCTATTCAGAAGCTGCTGCGCGACGTCGTCCAAAGCCCTGCCGATGGGCGTTTCCGGGTGTTCGGTGAGTGGGATTCCGCGATCACAGAGCAAGGCCAGCTCGGGATCGAACGGGACGGTCCCGAGGCATCGAATCCGGAGCTCCGTCGACTGCGTTGCAGGAAAAAGGGGCTTTATGGCGTTGCAGTCGCGGCAAAAGTAGCCGCTCATGTTCTCGACATAGCCAAGGACGCGGTTGGAGCGTGTCGACAGAGCCGCCACCGACCGCGCCACCACGCCGCGCGCGACTTCCGATGGAATGGTCACGAGCAGGAACGACGTTCGCGGGGGCAGAAAATCGGCGTACTGGACGGTCCGCTCGGCGCCCGGCGGCAGATCGAACAGCAGAAAATCGAGCTCCCCCCACTCGAAGGACCCCAGGATCTCTGTGAGGAGCGTGAACTCTCTCGTCGCCCGCCAGGTGTGCGACTCGCCACGCGCCGCGCTCTCGAAGTCGAGCGCCTCCGACTCGGGGATCACCGAGCCCATCGAGAAAACGCCGATCCCGCTGCCGGTCCGCGGGAGTGAGACCTTGCGGTTGCCGGGCACGAACACCGCTCCCTGGACGCCCGCCATGCGCGCCTGCGACGGACCGTTGAAATCCGCGTCCAGGATCGCGACCCGAAGGCCGCGGCAGCGCAGCACATTGGCAAGCTGCAGCGTCAACGTGCTCTTGCCGACACCACCCTTGCCCGAGCCCACGGCCACGAGCTGGCGCACGCCGGCGAGCCCGTCAGTAATGCGGGCGCGCTGCTCGATCACCTGGTCCAGGACCCTGGACCCTCCATCGCCGACGATGTCGTAGTAGGTTTTCATTTTGCCCGTGGGCTTGGCCCCGTCCGCCTCCGCGCAAAGCGCCCCGGCGAGACCTCGCCATAGCCATGGCGGAGCCGGACGCGCTCAGTTGCGCCGAAGTTCGATAGCTTACACCGGACGCCTTGATCGGCCTCCCGCAGGCCAGCCCGCTGCGCAAAACGCCTTCCGGCTGTCGGCTGGAACCTGTCACGACGGCGACGACAGCCAGCTCGACCATCGCCGCTTCCGCCGTTGAACACTGGCCATGGGACTCTCGTCTCTCCCCGTCAAGCAGTCTGGAAGGAGCGACGACATGTTTCGGAACGCGACGCTCGCGGTCGTCATGGGTCTGGCGGTCTCCGGAATGGCGGCAGCGCAGCAGGTGCTGACGCCGGAGCAGGCAATCCCGAATCAGTACATCGTCGTCTTCGACGACGTGCAGGTGGCGCGAACGCAAGTAGCCGGTCAGGCGGCGGCACTCGCGCGGCAGCATGGCGGCCGCATCCTGCACGTCTACGAAACTGGACTTCGCGGCTTCGCGGCGTCGATGTCGGCCACAGCCGCTGCGGCAATCGCGCGCAATCCGCACATCCGCTACGTCGAGCAGGATAGCGTCATGACGATCGTCGCCTCCCAGCCGAATGCCACCTGGGGCCTCGATCGGATCGACCAGCGCGATCTCCCGCTCAACCAGACCTACAACTACGACACCAATGCGGTGAACGTCGACGTCTACGTCATCGATACCGGCATCAGGGCGACGCACGCTGACTTCGGCGGCCGCGTGACGGGCGGTTTTACGGCGATCGCCGATGGCAACGGCACGAACGACTGCAACGGTCACGGCACGCACGTGGCCGCCACGGTGGGGGGCGCGATCTACGGCGTCGCCAAGTCCGTGGAGCTGCACCCCGTCCGCGTGCTCGGCTGCAACGGCTCGGGATCGACCGCGGGGGTCATCGCTGGCGTCGACTGGGTCGCGAACAACCATGCGACGCCAGCCGTGGCGAACATGAGCCTGGGCGGCGGTGCCTCGACGGCGCTGGACGAAGCGGTACGGGCTGCGATTGCATCGGGCGTCACGTTCGCGATTGCCGCGGGCAACAGCAATGCGAACGCGTGCAACTCCTCGCCCGCGCGCGTCACCCAGGCGCTCACGGTGGGGAGCACGACGAACACCGACGCGCGGTCGTCGTTTTCGAACTTCGGGACCTGCCTCGATATCTTCGCGCCGGGGACAAACATCACGTCCGCCTGGAGCACGAGCAATACGGCCACGAATACGATCAGCGGCACCTCGATGGCCACGCCGCACGTGACCGGCGTGGCCGCCCTGTATCTCGCGGATCATCCGTCGGCCACACCAGCCGAAGTCGGCACCGCCGTCGTGAACAACGCCACGCCGAACAAGGTCACCGGGGCCGGCACCGGCTCGCCGAATCGCCTCCTCTACTCGCGGTTCGGCGGCGGATCGCCAACCGATCTTCCACCGACCGCCGCCTTCACCTACGGCTGTACCGGGCTGACCTGCACGTTCGATGGCAGCGGATCGACGGACGATGCCGGGATCGTCATTTACAGCTGGAACTTCGGGGACGGGCAGGTCGGCTCCGGCGCGATCGTCACTCACGCGTATGGCGCCGGCGGCACGTTCACCGTGGCTCTGACGGTCATCGATACCGCGAAGCAGCCGGACACGGAATCGAAGTCGATCACCGTCACGGGCATCGGCGCTCCCTGCACGAACTGCACTGAGTACATGGGCTCCCTTTCCGGCACGGGCGCGTCCCAGTACCAACCCAACGGCACGTACTACTTCAGCGCCGCCTCCGGCATCCACCGTGGCTGGCTGCAGGGTCCGGCCAACGCGGACTTCGATCTCTACCTGCAGAAGTGGAACGGGTTCTGGTGGGTGACGGTCGCCGTGTCCGAGAGCGTGACGTCGACGGAGCAGATCGCCTACACCGGCACGATCGGTTACTACAGATGGCGGGTCTACTCGTACAGCGGCAGCGGCGCCTACACGTTCTGGCTGCAGCTGCCATGAGCTTGCGGAGTCAAGGCAAAAGGCCTTGACGCGGACCAGTTTTCAGCCGTCGTTAGTGCGGGAGCCGTGATTTCGCGAGGTTCGCGGCGATGATCTCCCTCGCGACCTGTGCCCCCCGGACGATGTCGCCGGGAGGGTTGGTGATCTCGATCGAGTATTTGCCGCGGTAGCCGCTTCCCTCGACCAGTTTCACGAGCTCGGCGACATCGTAGCCCGGGCGATACTCGGCGTCGAACCGATCGACTTTCGCGGAGATCAGGCCGACGTACGGCAGCAGCTTGCGCGTGGACTCGATACGCTGCGCCTGATTGTCGACGCGGAAGTTGCCCCAGTCGACGATGGCGCGGATGCGCGGATCGATGGCCTTCATGATCGAGACGAGCGTGTCGGGATCGGTGCTGTGGCCGCCATGATTCTCCGGCATCGGCAGTACGCCGATGGCGTTGCCGAATTCAACGAGCTGTTTGTAGGAGTCGGCGGTGATCCCCAGATCCAGCGGCTCACCGGCGCGGCCGCCGACGTCGGCGCGCACCGTCGGGGCGCCAAGTGCCGCGGCGATGCGCATGCCGTCCTTGATCTCCTCGATCGACTTCGCGCGGACCGCCGGATCGGGCGCCGACATCTGCCCGCCGAGCTGAAAGTTGATGAACTTCACGCCGACCTTGTCTGCCGCGGCACGCACACGCTCGGCGTAGGGGACCGTGCGCTCGTCGAGGTGGTTGATGATGATCTCGAGTTGAGTCAGCCCCAGTTCCTCGCGCACGAACTTCGGCGCGTCGAGCGCCGTCATCACCGTCCGCTCCGGCGGCGGCATGTTGGGATTCCTGCCTGCCGCGATCAGGTGCCGGAAGCTCCACGTGGCGATCCCAATCCGGTCCGGCGAGGCTGCCTGGGCGCCGGCTCCCGTCGCCGAAAACAGCGGGGCCGCGAACGCGAAAGAGCTTCGCTTCAGGAAGTCGCGACGATGCATCGACATGTGAGCTCCTGTCAGCTGATGATCGTTTGAGGCTGCCGTAGCTTACACTCCACCCGTCCGTCAGGGCTACGTGCCGGAGGAGGCGACGTGGGGGTGTTCTTCCGAGCCATCACATACTCGACGCTCTTCATTGGCTTCGTGCTCGTCTTCGTGCCGGCGCAAGTTCTGGCTGGTGCCGGGATTCAGATGCCTGGGCGGAGTGGCGGGCCACAGATAGCAGGGATGCTCGTCGCTGCCGCCGGAGCGGCCGTCGCTGTCTGGTGCATTCTTACGTTCGCTCTCGTCGGGCGCGGGACCCCTGCGCCATTCGACCCGCCACGACACCTCGTGGCGCAGGGACCGTACAACTACGTTCGCAACCCGATGTATCTCGGCGCCGGCCTTGCGCTCGCGGGTGCGGCCCTCTTCTACGAGGCCGCCGTCCTGTGGTCGTACGCGATTGGGTTCCTTCTGGTCATGCACGTCTTTGTAGTGCTGTACGAGGAACCGACCCTGAGGCGCAGCTTCGGTGACGCCTACGAGGACTATTGTCGCCAGGTGCGCCGGTGGTGGCCGATTCCTCGGACCGCGGGTCGCTACTCCGGCAGTGAGCCCGGCACGAACACTCGCCAGTAGATGAAGACGGTCATCACGAGCACGATCCCGGTCATCCAGAACCATGGCGTAGAGTCCCGTCTTCCACCAGGGACACTGCGTCAAGGAGCGTGTCATGGCCAGTCCATGCAACGTCGTCAATTAGACTTCCGAACGATGGCCGGACCGGGTCTGACCCTGGTTTGACGTGTCGGGAAGCACCCATCGTGATTTTGATAGAGTGAGCACACTTTCCCAGGTGTCTCGATGGAACTCCTGCCTGCGCTGAACGCGTTTACGGTGTTTCTCGCTATCGCCGCCGTCGGGTTTCTTTTCCTGATGGTGTCGCTGTTCTTTGGCGAAATCTTCGAGCATTTCGACACCAGCCTCGATCACGACCTCGATCACGGCGGGCCCAGTTTCTTCAGCCCGAGGGTGATGAGCGTGTTCGTGACGACCTTCGGCGGCGCGGGGGCGATAGCGACCTTCTACCGGTGGTCGCCGGTGCCGGCCTCGCTCGCAGGGTTCGTCAGCGGCCTGGCCCTGTCGTCGCTCGTCCTGGTCTTCGCACGCTTTCTGTACCGGCAGCAGGCATCTTCCGACATGCGGGCCACCGATCTGGTCGGCCAGGCGGGTCGTGTCGTGGTCGCCATTCCCGCCGGAGGTGTTGGCCAGGTGCGCTGCAGGGTGGGGGAGGAACTGATCGACAAGATTGCGCAGGCGCGCGATGGCGCGCTGATCCCGGAGAACGCTGCCGTGCGCATCGAGGAAGTGCTCGGCGAGACCGTGATCGTGATCAGGCAGTAACAGGGGGCCCTTATGCTGGACAACGTCCAACCGTTCGTCATTCCTCTGATCGTGCTGGCGGTCCTGATTGCCGCCGTTGTCGCGCCGTACCTGATGAGTCGGAATTACCTGAAAGTCTCGCCAAACGTCGTGGCCGTCCTGAGCGGACGACGGCGGAAGTTGGCGGACGGGCGGGTGGTGGGGTACCGAATGGTTCGCGGCGGGGCCGCGTTTCGGATTCCGGTGCTCGAGAAAGTCGAGTATCTCCACCTCAACGTGATGACGATCCCCCTGGAGATCAAGCGCGCCTACACGCTGAAAGGGGTGCCAGTCTCAGTGAAGGCCGTCGCGAACGTCAAGATTCGCGGCGACGAGACGTCGCTTCAGGCGGCGGCCGAGCGCTTCCTCAGCATGACCCACGACCAGATTCAGAAGGTCATCTTCCAGACGCTCGAGGGGCACCTCCGCTCCATTCTCGGCACGCTCACGGTCGAAGAAGTGAACAGCGACCGACAG